>Ga0131853_10006317_pt1 | contig 21396 bp, 20 predicted proteins | sample TergutLab28metaG_FD_92764 | JGI IMG/M metagenome (GOLD analysis project Ga0131853, IMG submission 92764) | Labiotermes labralis P1 segment gut microbial communities from Petit-Saut dam, French Guiana - Lab288 P1 (version 2) (version 2) | ecosystem: Host-associated > Arthropoda: Insects >... | reverse complement strand
TCTACTTCCGCGCCGTCTTCTGTTACATATACTTCCCCGTGTTGCTCTGGGTTAAGCATTCCGGGGTACATATTAATGTATGGGTCAAATTTTTGTATCGTGACCCTATACCCCCTGGCTTTCAAAAGCCGCCCCAATGACGCGGCGGTGATGCCCTTGCCTAAGCCAGAACATACACCGCCGGTCATAAAAATATATTTTGTCTGCATAAAAAAAACCCCATTCTAAGATAATAATGGGGGCACTGCCCCCAAACCCCCGCCACTACGACGGGCAAAGCCCGTCTTCGCTTCCTCGCTTTGCTGCGGGTATTGCGCTTTACGCAATGTCTGTACATGGGATTATAATTTACAGACCTTGGGACGTGTTGTCAAATGCTCTCCAATCTTTACGGAAATCAATTTTCAATAAAACTTGCGAAAAGCAACCCCCCTCGTCATCCCGGCCTCACGCCATTCTAATTAATATGGCAAAGTAGGGGCCGGGGGTATAGTAAGTTAACCTGTTGTGCTAGATGAAAAGCAAGAAAATTTCGCACAGAGGCACAGAGACCACAGAGAGAAAGCCGTTTCTGATTCGTTATAATTCTTGTTTCAAGAGAAATTCCTTCTCTGTGTTCTCTGGGCCTCTGTGAGAAATATATAAAATCTAATTTAGAAGCTATGTTCATAGGGTTCAATGTCGCATTGGCGGTCAGATTTACGCCACTCTGCGTCGACTTTTTCTAGCTTGCCTTCTTGGCAAGCGTCGGAAAAGCCTCCTTGATTGGCGTAAATCTGCCGCGCCAACTCGACATTGCCCCCTATGAACACAGCTTCTTAACCCATTTGCGCATGATTGGCACAAAATTGCCGCAAAAGCTGGCTATTGCCGGTAGTGGCAACAGCCCCTAATCCGCCTTTTCTGTGGCCAATTATTTATAAAATTTATACAACGCGTTAACAGCATGTTGACATGGCATTGACAGAGGTCTACAATGCGTTGTAGTTGGTGGAAAGTTGGCATTTTTTTTCGCTCAACTGGCAATAATACAAAATTATGAAGGGATTGGTACAGTAATGAATTTCGAACACGCCTTTATAATAGGCGCAATTGGGGCACTTATTGCCCTTGCATTTGCCTTCTTCCAAAGTAGGAAGGTACTTAAGTTTTCAGAGGGAACGCCTGCGATGATAAAAATCGCTAATGCAATAAGAGCAGGCGCAGGCGCGTATCTTAAGCGCCAATTTAGAGTAGTTGCTATCTTCTATGCAGTTGTTGTTGTTATCCTTGTAGTACTTGCAGCTTTAGGTCATGCTTCACCATTTATTCCCTTTGCCTTTTTAACAGGCGGTATCTTTTCCCAGCTTTCTGCTTACATTGGCATGAAAATTGCAACAAAAGCCAATGTACGTACAGCCAACGCTTCAAGCGAAAGCCTTAACCAAGGGCTTAAAGTGGCCTTTGCATCTGGTACAGTGCTTAGCTTTACCGTGGTTGGGTTGTCAATCCTTGACGTGTCTTTGTGGTTCTTGGTTCTTCGCTTTATCTTTAACCTGCCAGCAGGCGAGATTGCCGAAAACATGGTAATGTTTGGTGTTGGTGTTGCAGTGTTTGCACTGTTTGCCCGCGTAGGCGGCGGTATCTTTACCAAAGCCGCAGACGTAGGCGCAGACCTTGTGGGTAAAGTAGAAGCAGGCATCCCAGAAGATGACCCGCGCAACCCAGCAGTTATTGCCGACAATGTTGGCGACAATGTTGGCGACGTAGCCGGTATGGGCGCAGACTTATACGAAAGTTATATCAAGTCTATGCATGCTGGTATTGCCCTAGGTTTTGCAGCTTTCCAAGGTACTGATATGGTATGGGCCGCTATGTTCCTTCCTGTGGCAATTGCAGTTGTGGGTATGATTGCCTCACTAATCGGTACTTTCCTTATCCGCACTGGCGAAAAAGCTACACAAGAACAATTGCTGCGCACCCTGCGTACCGGTACTTACACCGCCGCAGGCCTTGCAATGGTAGCTTCCGCTCCTCTTGCCTTCTTTATAATGGACGGTTTTGTGGGCCGCTGGGGTTTATTCGTATCTGTTGTTGTGGGCGTACTTGCCGGTTGCTTGATTGCGTATTTTACCGAATACTTTACCTCTACCCATTACAAGCCCACCCGTGAGCTTGCTAAGGCTTCTGAAACCGGGTCTGCCACAATTATAATCGGTGGTCTGTCACTTGGTATGAAATCTACCGTACCGCCGGTGCTTATTGTTGTTGCAGCTATCGTTGCCAGCTTTCTTGTTTCTGGCGGCGCAATTGGCGATTTTTATCTTTTCTCTGTAGGCGCTGGCGCGGATCCATTCTCCCATGGGCTTTATGGTATTGGCCTTGCCGCTGTTGGTATGCTTTCTACTTTGGGAATCACCCTTGCAACCGATGCGTATGGCCCAGTAGCCGACAACGCCGGTGGTATTGCGGAAATGGCCCACCTGCCTGCAGAAGTGCGCGAGCGCACAGACGCATTGGATGCACTGGGCAACACCACAGCAGCAACTGGTAAAGGTTTTGCTGTCGGTTCCGCTGCTCTTACTTCCCTTGCGCTTCTTGTTTCCTATATTAAAATCGCAACAGACCACGTGGCCCGCCATGGTGGATATGTAGAAAATGCAGCAGGCTACTTGGTTAACGAGTCCACAGGCTCTGTTTTCCTAGGTCTTGACCTAAGTATAGACAACCCGTCGGTGCTTATTGGTTTCTTCCTTGGGGCAATGCTGGTATTTGTATTCTCCGCAATGACAATGAGTGCTGTGCAGCGGGCTGCCCAGTCCATAGTAGTGGAAGTACGCCGCCAGTTTAGGGAAATCGCTGGTATTATGGAAGAAAAAGTTGACCCGGATTATGCAGCATGTGTTGACCTATGTACCCGCGGCGCCCTCAAAGAAATGGTTCTGCCAACGGTTGTTTCCGTAGTATTGCCCATAGTTACCGGTTTGATTTTTGGTGTTGAAGGTGTTGTAGGCTTTATTGCAGGCGCTACTGTTTTAGGCTTTGTTGTGGCTGTATTTATGTGCAACGCAGGCGGCGCATGGGACAATGCCAAAAAGTATATCGAAAGCGGCGAACTTGGGGGCAAAGGTTCCGAAAGCCATAAGGCTGCCGTTATCGGCGATACCGTTGGCGACCCCTTTAAAGATACCACCGGGCCTTCTATAAACACTTTGTTTAAGTTGGTTGCTACTGTTTCTATTACTATTGTTAGTGTTATTGCTGCGTTTTCTATATTCTAGGAAACATTTGAAAGCTTGATTGTCTATAAAAAACCCCCGGCTTGGATTACATGCCGGGGTTTTTGTTTTGGGATGTGTGCTATGCTCTTTTTACAAGTTCATATTTTTCTGGAAAATCAGGGTCTTGTTGCATGATTGAAATAAGCCTTCTTGCTGCGCCGTCTGGCTTATATCTGCCTGCTTCCCAGGACTCTACTGTCTTTTTTGATACACCTATCACTTGCGCAAACATGCTTTGCGACATTTTCAGGTTTTCTCTTACTGCCTTTATTTCTGTTGGGCTTATTGCTTCGCAAACAGGGGTTATGGGGATGTGTGTTGTTCTTAGTTTAACTTTGCCTTCAGAATAGTTTAACAGCTCTTGCATGGCTTCCACTAGCTCTTCACCCATTCTTTTGCTCATGTGTTTGCCCTCCAATTGTTAATGATTTGTTCTACCATTGTTTTTAGTGCTTTGCGTTCATCTTCGTTGATGTCTTCTTTTTCATTTTTAGGATAGGCTGAAAGAAGCCCTACTACTCCATGGATTACAAAGTCTACATATAATACACGTGCACCGCTGCTTTTACCACGATTATCTAATGCAATGCGGATTTTGCGGACGCCACCTGTGCCTTTTATAACTGGGTGGCTTTGCGGATTATCGCATATTGCTTTTTGTAATATTGCAAGATCGTCATCGTTGCAGCCGAGGGAAGACCATTTTTTATCGAATAATTTTGTGTGTATGAACATTCTGTTCGTCAGCATGCCTAGCCCCCCTAACGCAATGTAATAGTATACCCTAGTTACGAGGGTTTTGTGAAGTGTTGTTGCTTCGCAAAAATAGCTGAGATATTTGATTTGGTTTTATTTTACTTTATACCGTGCATTTTGTATAATGATGTAACAATATAGTTGATTGTCGAGTTTTGAGTTTATGTATGATTAATGGGAATGGACATTATTATATATATCAAAGAATAAGGAATGAATATGTCAATATTTAGTACGACACAAGCATAGAACATGCAAATTAAAAACTGAAAGTAGTGGAATTATGAAGTTAGTCATAATACTAGGTGCGCAAGCTGTTGGAAAAATGACCGTTGGGCAAGAACTTGTGAAAATTACAGACTTGCATTTGTTTCATAACCATATTATGTTTGAAGTTATATTGGCCCATTTTGGTAAGCATTTTGGAAATGTTACAGATAGACTCAAAGATATTATTTTTGAAGAATATGCTAAATCCGACAACTATGGCTTGATTTACACTGCATGTTTAAGTTTTGACCATCAAAGCGACTGGGGTTTTTTGTATCACTTAATTGGGGTTTTCAAAGAAGTTACTGCTGAAGTATATGTTGTAGAATTGATTGCCTCACAAGAAATACGGATGCAACGTAACAAAACCGAAAATAGATTGCTCCACAAAGCATCAAAAAGAAATATAGATAAATCTAATGAAAATTTGATTGAGGCTGATATAAGAGGCCGATTTGTAAGCAACGATGGGGAAATACCCTTTGAAAATTACGTGAAAATTGACAACTCCAATCTTTCACCCAGTGTTGTTGCAACCATGATAAAGGATAAATTTTCGTTATAACATCACCCATTCACAATATCGCTCCACCCCCCTAAACCGGCAACATAACCTCAGTAGCAAAGGCCCCATCCTCACTTTGGCGGTTAACAAAACCGCCGCATTTTGCGGCAATACGGTCTATTCTAATAAGGCCAAAGCCATGGGAGGGGGCTTTTTTAGTACTGCGGAAGCGGCCATCCTGTTTTTTTGGCATTTCGCCAATGGCATTGATGACAGAGATATACAGCATGGATTTATGCATGCCTACATATACACGGATAAAGCGGGCAGCTGGGTCTGGCAGCTTGAGGCATGCTTCTATTGCATTGTCCAGCAAGTTGCCGATTATCACGCTTATGTCAATCTCGGACACGGTAAGTGGATTGGGTACTGCGGCTTTTGCGTTGATACTTATGTCATTGTCCTTGGCAATAGAGATTTTGCTGTTTAGTATGGCGTCTACCATCACATTGCCGGTTTTTATTAGAGTGTCTACGCTGGTTAGGTCTGCGTCTAGTTTGTTTAGGTATTCGTGATGTTCGGCTTCCTGGCCTAGGGTCAGCAGGGCTTTCATGGCTTGTATGTGGTTGTGGTAGTCATGCCGCCAGCCGCGCATTTGGTCATATATACCTTGTACCTCGCTGTAGTGTTTTAATATTAGTTCGCTTTGAAATGCCCCTATGCGTTTGTCTACCAGTTTGTGCAGATATATGCGTATACCTATTGCTGCTGCCACGGTTATTAGCAGCCCAAGGCTTGTTAGCAGGTAAAGCATATATTGTCACCTCTTTATAATGATTATTTGCCAGAAACAAAAGCGGTAAACGCCTCGCCAACGGCACCGTATAACCGCCGGGAAATGGGTATTGCCTTGCCATTATCCAGTAAAATATCTGTTTTTGTGATTTTGCTGATATGCCTCATGCCCACAAGGTATGACCGGTGGCAGCGTACAAAGCCTTCTCCCAGTTGCTGCTCCAGCTTGTATGTGGGCATTTTTACTGACAATGTAACCGTTTGCAGGGCAATCTCCAAGTAGTGGGCAAAGCTTTCTATATACATAATATCCCGCACCAAGACTTTAACCATTTCCCCATCCACCGGCAGTAATATCTGCGGCTCAGTCTTGGAAGACTGGGTTGCTGCCTTATCCAGTACAGAAAACAGCTTCCCTTCATTTACCGGCTTCATAAGGTAGTGCAAGGCAGACACATCATAGCCTTCCTGCAAAAAATCCGGGACACCTGTTACAAAAATGATTGCCTGCTTTTCATTGGCGGCCCGCAGCTCTTTAGCCAGGGCTACCCCATCTTGGCCCCCCATTTGTATGTCCAGAAGCAGGACATGGTGGGGGGCATTTTCTTCGCGCATTATTTTATATTGTTCAGCGCTTTCGAAGGGGTCAATGTTGGCCATGATGCTGTTTTCTTTTGCCCATGTTTTTACCAGGTGTACCATGTAATCACGCTGGTGTTTTTCGTCGTCGCATATGGCAATATTTATGTCCATTTCTATACAAGCCGCCTTATATTGGCTTCCCTGCTGCCGGGCAGCATATCTATTATGGGTATCTCTATCAGGGTATGGCAGCCGCTGGGTTGCCGCATTGCCGCCCTGGCAGAAGAAACCATGATTTGTGCTGTAATTGCTGGGCCGTTTATTTTCATGTTAAATTCAAAAAGCTGGTTGTCTGTTGCCCCAGCTACGCCTTTGCGCACCAGGTTTACGCCATGGCCTTTGTCTTTTAGGGCGTCGACATCATTGGTTGGTATTACATGGGTGTCGTCCTTGGAAAAATATGCGTCTGCTTTTATTTTTGCCTCAATGTCCTTAAAATCCGCACCGGGATGGGGCTCTACATATACCATGCGCCTGTGCAGGCCGGTCCCTGTGGGTATGGTTACAGACAAGGCATCCTTTACCCCTTCTATGGCCTTGGCTGCTACGCTGTGGCCCATGCTCATCCCTGGGCCGAAGTTGGTGTAGGTCAGGCCTTTTGGTGCCGCTGCTTCCAGTATTGCCCGTATCATAGAGTCGCTTCCCGGATCCCAACCAGCGGCTAGTATGGCTACGGCATTGTTTTTTTTACCAATTTCTTTTAAGCGCTGCTGCACATCATATATGTCCCCATGGATGTCATAGCTGTCTACGGTGTGTATGCCCTGGGAAAGTAAATCTGCCGCCGTGTCTGGTACAACCCGCGACGGTACGCACAGCAGGGCTACATCTATGGGGCCAAGCTGGCTTATATGCCCGCTGACGGATAGGCCTTCCGGCACACCCTTTTCCTTTGCGGTTGCTGTGTCCCGCAGCACAACGCCCACCGCTTCCATATCTTTTGCTGCTGTTATTGCCTCGTATGCGCATTTTCCTATGTTGCCATAGCCGACTATGGCTACTTTTATTGTTTGCATAGTATCGCCTCCTGTATTTTAATGGCATTGTGTTACATATGAAGAGAAAAATCAAGCGATAGCCCCCAGGGCACGTTAGTCTTATTTAACGCGTTGTGCTAGTTTTACAGATAATTGGCCACAGAAAAAGCGGAAAAGGCAGATTAACACGGATTAAAATCATTATAAAAATCTGTGTTAATCCGCCTTTTCCGCCTTTGACCTGTTCAATTAATTATAATCTTGCATAACAAGCTAAATGAGATTGTTATGGCCCCCGGAATTGACAATATACACCCACTATGCTACATAGAATACAGAAATATACGAAGGGAGAAATAAAATGAAACTAAACGAAAACGCAAAAATTTACACCCCCGGCAATGCAGACCTGCCACTAGCCAAAACCACAGACCTATGTATAGGCGCCCACCAGGATGATATAGAGATAATGGCCTATGGCCCAATCTCTGCCTGCTATGGCAGCCCTGACAGGCACTTTACCGGGGTAGTGGTGACAGACGGCGGCGGCTCGCCCCGTACTGGTGTATATGCCACCTACAATGATGAGGAAATGAAGGCGATAAGGGTAGAAGAACAAGAAAATGCTGCCAAAATAGGCCGCTACCTGGCCCAAGCTTTCCTAAACTATAAAAGCGGCGAGGTAAAAGACCCAACCAACAAAGCCTTAGTTGAAGAAATAAAAAACATAATACTTGCCTGTTCCCCAGAAGTGCTATATACCCACAACTTGGCGGACAAGCATGACACCCATGTAGCGGTATGCCTGCATGTAATACGGGCCCTGCGGGAAATCCCTCTGGAAAAACGCCCAAAAAGAGTGGAAACAATGGAAGTGTGGCGTTCCCTTGACTGGCTGTGCGATGAAGACAAAGTCACCCACGATACCGGGGCATACCCCAATGTTTCTGCTGCTTTGCTTGGGGTTTACGACAGCCAAATATCTGGGGGCAAGCGGTACGACTTGGCTACCCAAGGGCGCAGGCTGGCCAACGCAACATTTTTTGCCAGCCACGCAGTAGATGACTACGAAGGTATTGCCTTTGGGCTAGATATTACCCAGCTAGTAAATAGTGATGCAACCCCGGCAGAGTTTATTGCTATATACATTGATAAGTTTAAAGATGATGTGGCAAAACGGGTTGCCGCACTGTCATAGTAAAACTACACAATAAGCCGCATAAACACATAAATAAACGTATAAAAGCGCAAAAACACAATAATCGCTTTTGACCAAAATGAGAAAACTAACAAGTCAAAAAAGGTAGGGGGTGTGGGGCGCTAGCCCCACGGTTTTCTGCTAAAGTTTTTGGTCAAGCTTTTTTCAAAAAGCTTGCGGGTGTGGGCGGAGCCCACGGTCTTCACAAACATAGCCCCCATTAAAAAGGAGGAACAAATGAATCATCTAGGCATTGAAGTAAAACTATCCAACACCCCGGTATACGACCCGGGTTTTATCCCCATGGCCTTATTTAACAAGGCCTTCCTAAAACAAGCAAAAAAACCAATAGCCATATGTGTAGAGCGTACCGACGGGCTAAGAACCGTGCATTCCACCCATATCACCGGCACAAACCAAGAAGCAGACCGCTACTTTGTGGAGCGGATGGTTAAGTTTTTACTATGGGCACGGGGCGGCTACAAAGTAATAATATGCGGTGACGAAGGCATCGCAGCCTATATCAAAGAGGCCTTTTCCCCAACAGGGAAAAATGCCTTCGACAATACCACAATGACAAGGGTATACGAAAAACCCTTTGAAGTGCAAAGCTTGCCATTAGAAGAAACACCCCCAGAAAACGAAGCCTCCAAGCCAGTAGGCGGCAAAACAGACGGCTGCCGTATAGGCTTTGACGCTGGGGGCAGTGACCGCAAAGTTTCCGCGGTAATAGACGGGGAAGCAGTATTTAGCGAAGAAGTAGTGTGGCACCCCAAAATTACCCCAGACCCAGATTATCACTTTGAAGGTATAGTTTCTGCCATGAAAACCGCAGCATCAAAAATGCCAAGGGTGGATTCTATCGGCGTAAGCTCTGCAGGGATTTATATCAACAACCGTACAATGCTGGCCTCCCTTTTCTTAAAAGTATCCCCAGAGGATTTTGACAAGAAAGTCAAAGATATATACATCCGCGCCGCAAAAGAAATTGGCGATGTGCCCCTGGCCGTAGTAAATGACGGCGATGTAACCGCCCTTGCAGGCGCAATGGAGTTTAATGACTACAATGTACTTGGCATAGCAATGGGAACAAGCGAAGCCGGCGGCTATGTAGACGAAAACGGCCATATTAAAGGCTGGCTGAACGAGCTGGCATTTGCCCCGGTAGACGCGTCCCCAACCGCTATGGAAGACGAATGGTCTGGTGATATTGGGTGCGGGGTTAAGTATTTCTCCCAAGACGGTGTGATAAAACTGGCCCAAAACGCCGGGATTACCTTTGCCGATGGCATGTCACCAGGGGAAAAGCTGAAGCAAGTGCAAGATATGATGGCAGACCCTGCACACAAGGACATGATTTGCGATATCTACCGCTCTGTAGGGTGCTACCTAGGGCATACGCTGCCTTATTACTGGGATATGTATGGGTTTAAGCATGTGCTGCTGCTGGGCAGGGTTATGTCCGGCGAAGGCGGTAATATTATCCTAGATGTGGCAAAGAAAGTTATTGCCGAAGAGTATGCGGACTACACATTTAATATGCATACGCCAGATGAAAAAGCCCGCAGGGTAGGGCAGAGTGTGGCGGCTGCTAGTCTGTAGCAGGTAATGTCTTGACCATGGCGTGATATCGGAGGGGCGGTAACCTTGCCGATGTTATTAAGCTAAAATGCACTGTTATGCTATTTATAGGTAATAGGCCACTGAAAAAGCGGAAAAGGCGGATTAACACAGATTAAACATATCTGTGGAAATCCTGCTTTTTCCGCTTTTTCCCTGGCCAATTAACTATAAATTTGCGCAACACGTTGGGATAAATATCTTAGAACCTGCCACCCCTACGGTAAAACCCTTATCACTACCCCCGCATCTTAACAGCTTTATTTCTATAAGCAAAAAAGCAATACCCCATATACAAAACATGAATAGATATAAAAACAAAAATCCCCCAAATACTACCGCCAACAACAGTACCAATAGCATTATTTGGCACAATGTTCAGCACTTTCAATACAACAATAATTGCGGCAATCACCATCATCGCAAGCATGCCCCACAAAAACCCCCGTCCACGTGCCTTGCTAAGCCGTTCATACTTCTCGGCAGATTCAGCTTCAAGTTCATCAATCCCAACCCCCTGGCGCAAACGTGCCACCCGTTTCCTATTAATCAATAGTGCATGTGACATGGAAAGACACCCCCCCAGCGCCCCGCCAACAATCCCCAACATATAAAACTGCTTAAAAATTACATATAAGACAACAGAAGCAATCGTAAGCATCCCAAAGGGTACAATCAGCCATAAACAAGATTTCCACATTTTTTCATACTTATATACCATGCTGGCCGTGTCGCTATAAATGGGCATTGTTCCTTTTGGGGCTTTAAAAAAATGATACTCGTCTAGCCCAGTTACATATTCCCAGCCACCGGCATTAAAAATTTCTTTGTATTCATTAAACTCTTCTGCATTATGGGTTATATCAGCAATATCAAGGGAATATGCGCATTCTTCCGATTTTGCCGCACGGAATTTATAGTATCCCCACCGGCTTGCCTTTATTAAAGTGTACCCTTGGGCTGCCATATCCTCCAGCATTTTTAAATCTTTACCCTCGCTATGGTATAGGCCGTCCCCAATTTTATATCTATGCTTCTTCATGTTTTCCCACCCCTTCTATTGCGTTTCTGCCATACATGGCATATCGCTCTCTTTTTTCAATTTCAATTTTTAGGGTCTCCTGTCCTTCGCTTGTAAGCCCATACACTTTTTTATTATCTGCGTCATCCAGCAGCTTTATAAAATTGGCCTGGGTAAGTTTCTTTAGTGTTGTGTACAAAGATGCCGGGCCTATACTTACACTGCCCCCTGTCATTTCTTCCACCTTGTTCATAATTAAGTAGCCATGGCAAGGGGCGGCTAGGCTTACAAGCACAAGATATGCCAGGTCTGTAAGCTGGCCTTGCTGGTAATAATCTTGCTTTGGCAATATTTCACCTCCATGTTGATTAACGATATATCGATTATGGATATAATATATCGTTAAACGATAGTATTGTCAATAAGGTGATTTTCTGAGATTTGTATTGGGTGACTAAACTGTCACCTTAAAAAACCAAAAAGTCACCCAACAGTCACATAGACCCTATAATATAAGCCCATAAATTAAAGAAACGGGGTTGCACAAAAATGAAACTTACAAAACAACTAGCAAAAGACCAGCTAAAAATAAACCAAAGGCGTACAATCTGGACGCTTCTTGGCATCATGCTTTCCACATCCATGATAACAGCCGTATACGGCTTTGCCGCAAGCGGCCTGGATGCCATACTGCAGATAATCGGCGATATGCCCCTAAGGCAGGAATACATCACCATGGTAGTAAGCATTGGGGTAATACTAAGTATAATCATCATGGCGGTATCAATCACAGTCATGTCCAACGCTTTCCGGGTAAGTGCTGGCAAGCGCACAATGCAGTTTGGCATACTTAAAAGCGTAGGCGCAACCAAAAGCCAGATTGCAAGCACCATCCTTCACGAAAGCATATACCTGTCGCTGATAGGCATACCCCTTGGCCTTGCAACAGGGCTTATTGTCCAACTTATAGGGGTAGAAATAGCCAACCACTTCCTTAGCGACCTAGGGCGCAGGACTTTTGAAGGCGGGCTGATTTTCAATTTTGTTATCTCCTGGCAGGCTGTAATAGCTTCTGTTTTGGTGGCGGCAGCAACTATATCCCTTTCCGCGTGGTTTCCCGCAAGGAAGGCAGCAAAAATCCCCGCAATTGACGCCATACGCGGCAAAAGCGAGGTTGTTGTACAGCATAAGCACGTGCGCACATGGCGCATTACAAAGGCCCTGTTTGGCTTTGAGGGGACCCTTGCAGCCAAATCCATAAAGCGTAGTAAGCGGAACCTGCGGGCAACAGTTTTGTCCATAACTGTAAGCATAATCATGTTTATAGCTGCCAGCGGCTTTGGCTCAAACCTTACAAGGCTTACCGGCCTGGTATTCTTGTATATAGACTCAGATGTTATTGGCACATACCAAAGTGTTATGGTGTCAGAAGAAATAGAGGGCATAATGCACTTGTACATCACACCCCTTAGTGTAGAACACGCGGACAATATCCACCAAAGGCTAAGCAGTTTTCCAGATACAACAGTGTTTGGGGCTGGATCAAGCGCAGGCAGCCAGTGGGGCAACTCTGCAACCATACCAAGGGATATGCTGACACAAACCATGTGGGAATATCACTCCCAAAGATATTATTGGCGTGTATCAGAAGATGGCACTAATAATATGAGTATTGAATTTATTTATGTAGATGCAGAAAACTACGCAAGGTTATGCAGACTTGCAGGGGTTCCTTACGGTTCAAATATTCTAATAAACCACGTTAGGCGGCAGATAGAAGGCAATTGGACAGAATTTATCCCCTTCAACTTCGCAGGCCAAACCCTGGAAGTGCCCCACGCAAACTTCGATTACCATGGCGAAACCCAAACCATAACCCTCCATGGGGAGTTGCGCGGCGCAGATATCCCCCGGGAAATACTCCATATAAGCAGGTCATACCTGACCATAATAGTCCCGCCATTTGACGCGGGGTACTACGCCTGGTTTGCGGAAACATCTGACCCTTTTGGCTTTGAAGAGTATATGATTGCCCTTTTTGCGGAATTTTTCCCGGAAGGTGCACATCCGCCAATAAACACATTTATAAACAACATAACCGCCAACCAAAACAATGACCGCAATATAGCCCGGCTTTTTATGACCTTTATATACGGCTTTGTGGCAATGCTGACCTTGGTGGGCCTCACCAATGTTATAAGTACAATATCCACCAATGTCTCATCCCGTTCTAATGAGTTTGCGGTGCTTAAAAGTGTGGGCATGACCCAGGGCGGGCTAAACTGTATGCTCAACCTTGAAAGTATCTTATGTTCTGCCAAATCTCTTATCTTTGGGCTTCCCCTTGGGGTTGCCGCGTCTTACCTTATTTACCGGGCGGTCATGACTGCCGTAGGCTTCCCATACCAGTTTCCATGGATTGCCATTGCCCAATGTATTGCTGCTGTGTTTATTATCACATGGGCAACAATGCGGTTTGCCGCAAGGCGCCTAAAGGACGAAAACATTGTAGATTCTATAAGGAGGTCGTAAGGGCCTGTGATTTTAACCCAGCACATAAATATGTATGCAGAAAAAAGCCGTATCCTGCTGCAGGCAAAGGAGTTTATTTGTGTGCGCCCCCATCCCCTGCTAGGTGTATATGTAGCAAACTATAATGTTACTTTCCCAACCAAGACCCTAATGTCAGGCAATTTTACAATCATGCCCTGCGGCTGTGCTGCTATTTCCATAGAAAAAGGCAATAATAAAATACGGGTAAACCTGGACGGCCCAATCACAAAGCCTTATATGGCCGGGACTGAAGCAAGCAAGCTGGACATGCTGGTGACAATAGAATTTAGGCCTGCCGGGCTGTATGCCCTTACAGGCATAGCCCAAAGTGAAATAATAGACAAAACCATCCCCCTTGAGGGGGTAAGCACTGCATTTGCAACGCAAATCACAGAAATAATCCATAAATCAAATACCATTGCCGAATTGGTAAATACCCTAGACACTGTACTTTTGGCAAACCTGCGCACCGCGTACAGGCCAGAGTTGATGATGGCCTTGGAAAGTATAAAAGAAAGCGCAGGCAATATTTCCGTAAAGCAATTATCCCACAATACCCACTATAGCCAGCGGCAGCTAAACCGGATATTTAACCAGTTTGTGGGGATGGGCACAAAGTCATTTTCCAGACTAATGAGGATTAACAACACATTCCAATTGCTTAAAAAGGAAGGGCGAAGCCTGGACTATATTTCCGACATAGCCGGGTTTCACGACTTGTCCCACTTTATCCATGACTTTAGCCTGGTATGTGGCATAACCCCAAATGAGTACCGGAAGAACATGTCCGATTTTTACAACAACCCAACTAGGTTTTAGTTTATGATAATCGCAAATAAAACCTTTAAGGAGAAAACAATGGACACAAAATTACTAGCAAAAGCCAACGAGTTTATCAAAACCCGCAACGACGCCAGCTTTAGCGTACTAGATGAAAGCGGCTTCCCCTCTGCCTCGGCAATATGGCTTATGGGGCATGAAAGCATTGCAGAGATTTACTTCTCCACACCAGTAGGGTCCAACAAGTACAAAAGGCTGCAAAAAAGCAACAAAGCTTGCATATGCGCCTATACAGGGTTTAGTAACCTGACCCTAGTAGGGGAAGCCGAAATACTTACAGACCAAGCATCAAAAACCAAACACTGGCAAGAGCCCTTTATTCATATTTACCCTGGCGGGGATACAGACCCTGGGTACTGTATCATAAAATTTGTGACCAAAAGGGTGAGCCTTCATATCGAGCATGAAGGCGGGGAATTCTTGCTTAAATCAACTGACTAAAAGCCAGCCCAATCAAAATCAACCCCCCAAGCCAGGATATATTAAATGGCAATTTCTCTGCCAAAGAATGCCCCAGCTTACGGCCCCAAATAAGTGCAAGAATATTGGTAACAAGGGACCAGCCAAGCAGTGCCCACGGGTTAACACCGGCAAGGGCAGCACCAAACCCTACCGCAATCCCATCCAGGGAAAGGGAAACCGCCAGCATTATTGCCTCAGAAGGGGATATGTGTGAGGATACATCTGCATCGGCAGCTTCTGGGTCTGCATACAGGCGCAGGATGAATTGCAGGCTAAATAGGGAAAATTGGATGGATTTGTCCAATTCTGCATGTTTTAGGATAATAGATTTTATTATCCCATCCAACAGCTTAATAAGGCCCATTATAAAAAGTATGGTAAAAGCCAATGCAATAGCCAGCCATTCTGGTATATGGGCCCGCAGCCCTGCCCCCATCAATAGGGCAAGGGCAGTTATAAAGCAGCATATCAAGTTAATAATTTGGATAGATGACATTGGAATGTGTATCTTCTTGCTTCCATATGCAAACCCGGCCGTGAAGGCGTCAATAGATAAACTTGACGCTAGCACGGCCGCTTCTATTATTGAGTAGATAAACATAGAATCGCGCCTTTCGGGTATAAGTTATTGCTCCTATACCCTACTCAATTGTGGGCGGTTATGTTACTAAATATATACCCTTGCCATCTATCTTGGTTTTTGCTATCTTGACCATAAAACAGTATAAAAGGGGGTATAAGATGATTGATTTTACTAAAACATGCATTGATGCCAGCAACAAGTGCGAAGCATGTTCGGTTTTTGATGTAAATAATGACGGCATTTTAGACATAGTATGCGGGGAATATTGGTATCAGGGGCCGGATTTTATCAAAAAGCATAAAATTTGTGATATTACCTACCAGCACGAATATGTATGGGATTTTTGCAATTATCCTATGGATGTAAATAAAAACGGGTACTTAGATATTATTACAGGCTCCTGGTGGGGCGGCGGGCTTTTTTATAGGGAAAACCCTGGCAATGGCGGTGAATGGGAAACCAAAAAAATCTGCGATTTGTCAAATGTAGAAACTATCCGCCTATATGATATAGATGGGGATGGGGAAATGGAAATCTTCCCAAACTGCCCTGGGGAGCCTGTATTTTTTATTAAATTAGAGCCCGGGGGTGGGCATAAAAAATATGTAGTGTCAGAAAAAAACGCAGGGCATGGCCTTGGGGTAGGGGACATTGACGGTGATGGTAAGCTTGAGATTATCACCCCCGGTGGGATTTACCACATGCCCCCTGGCGGCCCCCTTGCAGGGTTGTGGGGATATTCCCCAGAATTTGATTTAGGCAGTACCAGTGTGCCTATTTTGGTGCACGATGTAAACAAGGACGGGGTCAACGACTTAATCTTTGGTGCAGGGCACGATTATGGGCTTTTTTGGTTGCAGCAAAAAAAGGACCCAGACGGCAGCCGAACCTGGGAAAAACATGTGATTGACGCCGCATGGTCCCAGTATCATGATTTACAGCTTGCAGACATTAATAATGACGGAGAGCTGGAACTGGTTACAGGCAAGCGCTATAAAGCCCACAATGGCAACGACCCTGGCGATGCCCGGGAAGTATTTATTTGCTGCTACACCTTTGTGGACAACAAAATGTACCGTCACATTATTGAGTACGGCGACCCAGAGAAGGGTGCGTCTGGGGTAGGTATTTATTTTTGGATGCGTGACATGACTGGCAACAATAAATTGGATATAATTGCACCAGGTAAGGAAGGTTTGTACTTATTTACGCAATGACTATAACGCGCAAGGCGCGAAAGGGCTTTGTCCGCAGCAAGGGGACGCCCATATAAAAGGAGGTACTTATGCGTAAGGTGAAAATTGGTTTCCTAGGTGTAGGGTATATGGGTCAGCTGGCCCATTTACTTAACTATGTACAGTTGCCCGATTATTGCGAAATCGTGGCGCTGTGCGATGTAAGGATAGAACAAGCCCGGCACCTAGCAACCCGCTACCACATACCAAAGGTTTATGCGGATTATAAGGAGCTATTGGCAGATAAAGAAATAGAAGCTGTAGTATGTGTGCAATCCTTCGAAAACCACGTTGTGCTGGTGCCAGAAGTATTGCGGGCAGGGAAGCATGTGCTGACAGAAAAACCCTTATGCGTATTCCCCCACAATGGGGCAATGCTGGCCCAGATAGCAAAAGAAACCGGAAAATTGCATATGGTAGGCTACCACAAGCGGTCAGACCCGGCTACAGAACATGCAATGTCTATAATAAACCAGTGGAAAGAAAGCGGAGAATTCGGCAAGATGACCTATGTACGCCTATCCATGCCACCAGGCAACTACCGCAAAGACGCCGATGAGCCCTATTTCACAAATGAACCGCCCGCCCATGTGCCCCCAGAGCCAGGCCCAGAAGGCATAACAGAAGACGAGCGCAACCGCATGATATGGTTTGTAAACTACTATATCCACCAAGTTAACCTAATGCGCCACCTGCTGGGCGAGGATTACTCCATGGCATATGCCGACAAGCACCTATTTACCGCAAAAAGTGAAAGCGGGGTAAACTGTGTGCTAGAGCTGGAGCCATTTAATACCACAATTGACTGGCAAGAACATGCCCTGGTGTGCTTCGAAAGAGGCTGGGTGCGTATTGATTTGGCTGCTCCCCTGGCTACCCAGCTTGCAAGCACAGTCACCATATACAGGGACAAAGGTATGGAAAGCGCGTTTTCCTACCCCATGATTACCAATGTATGCGCAATGCGTAACCAGGCAAAGAATTTCCTGCTGGCTGTAACAGGGGAAAGAACCGCCCCCTGTATTTCAGAAGAGGCGGTACGGGACCTGGAGATTGCAGAAGATTATATAAAAAGAACAGACCCCTCAGATGTTAAAAAGCCCTACCACTTGCGGAATATTGATAAGTAATACCAGTTCCAAGTAATACGAATCTCAGAAAATCACGCCGGCAACCGAGGAGAAAGCCGGCGGCTTTAAGCAATGTCATCAACATAAGGATTTTTGTGAGGGGACGCGCTTGCTCGTCCCGGGCATTGATGCGGGTGCGGCAAGCAACGCCCCTACAATCAGTGCCACGCAAATAAAATAAGCCCGTCATCCCGGCCTTGAGCCGGGATCCCATCCGGATTGATTAACTAATATTTTTAGCTTATCAATCCGAGTGGGATCCCGCGTCAAGCGCGGGATGACGGGCTTTTACACTTCATTATACAGCAGCACTTCATTAACACAGCAGCATTTATATGCCTATTCCTCTACAACCTGTATCACTGTCGCCAAGGGAATAATCCCAGGGTCTGATAATAATATAGTCCCATTAAATTTAATATCAACAATTGTTCCTGGGGCAATGCCCATATAACAAACCGGCTCGCCGCTTGCGTCAAGTATGTCAACCATATTATTACGGCTAATAAAATACCTGCCGCCATTTTCAAGATTTCCTACAGGGGTTAAGCCATACACAAATAACATGGAATCTTTTCTCATATAAAAGTTTGGGTCTGATAAATAGTAATGATACAAGAAAAATAAATGCCAAAGATTTTTTCACGTACACCTCCGATTCAAATCCTTTACCCCGTAGGTGCCGCAATATGGGATGTGTTGGCATTGCCAAATTTTTGGGCCCAGTTGTAGTTATAGAAACCTACGCCCATTTCAGTAAAGGATGTATGCATAATATTGCTTCTATGGCTGTCAGATTCCATCCATGCTTCCACAACCTGCTGTGGGGTACGCTGGCCCCGGGCTATATTTTCACCCATAGATGCCATAGGGTAACCAAACAGTTCCCTAGATATATTGGAAAAATGGCCATATACAGGGTTTTGGTGAGAAAAATACCCTAGGTTGTCCATGCTTTGGGCTTTAAACCTGGCAGCAATCATAAGTGTTGGGCTAAGTGAAAATGCCGGAAGCCCAGCGTTAGCTCTTTCCGCATTTACCAATCGCAGCACTTCCCGCTCAAATTCAAGGATGCCGCCGCCTGCGTGATACCCTGTAATCCAGCTGCTTAATTCTGTCTGGGTTAACCGCCTGTTGGGGATGGTTATCAGTGTGGTGGATGGGGGCGGGGTTGGCTGTACTGTAGGGGGTGGAGTCGGTGTTGGTGTATGTTGTGCTTCCGGCGTTGGGGTTGGTACTGGGGTTGGTGTAGGTACCGGGGTTGGTGTAGGTGTGGGGGTAGGAGTAGGTACTGCGGCTGGTGTTGGTGTTGGAATAGGCGCAGGGGTTGGCTGTGGTGTATGAACCGGCTGTGGTGTAGGGGTTGGCTGTGGGAATGAGGGTGGTGTAAGGCCAGGGGATGTAATAACCGCCATCCTGCGGCCAGGGTCCCAGCCTGCTGACCCTCCTATAGACTCTGCAATTGCCGCCAGGGGAAGCATCATGGTGTTGTTGATAATCATTTGAGGAAACTCTGGGGTAAACACTACCCCATTGACAGTAAAAAAGTCCGCACCTGCAGGTATGAGAACGATTGTTGTATTGTTTATAAGGGATGCGGTACGGGTTTCAGAAAACCAGCTAACGGTGAAACCCATGCTTTCGAAAACGCCGCGGACTGGCACAAATGTGCGGTTATGTACTATTACTGGGCCTTGGCCTTGGAAGGTGATTGGCTGGCCGTCTACAGTTACTGTGATGGGGTTGTTTGCGTAAATAGCAAAAAACGGTACCGCACCCACCACAAATGCAAGCATAATCAGTGCAAGCACAAGTTTCTTGGATGATTTCATAAAGCCTCCTAAAATATTTTGTCACGATGAAGTTATCACTTGTACCATTTGATGTCAATGGAAGATTTGGTTACAGTTGTGCCATTCTCATGCATATAACAAAGTCGGGGCCGGGGGTATAGTAAGTTAGCGTAAATTGCAAATCCCCCGGCCAATGGTCTGAATAACTAAAATTTTGCATGTGGTTATGATATTTTTTAATCTTATCCTAACTGCTGCCAGTCTTTTAAATAAATGACGAATTAGGATGGCAATATGTGTTGACAAATGTTGGTTGTGACATTATAATCCAAAAACCATGTCAAACCTTGGCAAAAAACATCGCATTTTATTACAAGGGAGGGAAATATGGGCAAGGTACTAATGATAAACATGGAAATGATAGAAGTTGCAAATCCATTAAGCGACATTGAGCGCAGGAAATTCCAGGCAGAGCTGTTTAAGTGGAAAGAAATAATATGTGATGGTGATCTAGAAGCTGCAAAGATTTTTATTCATCCCGAAAAAAAGTATATAAACAACTTTGCAGAAAAGGATCTGCATTTCCTGTACTATATTTTTTTGGCTAGGTACTATCTTGCAGTTGGCAACAAGGAAGATTTTGAAAAGACAATAGAATACTTGGATACAAGGCAGCCAGAGTTTAATAATATGCAGAATCACTACTATTTCCAGGTAATTGCTACGAATGCACTTAGCGCACTTGGGTATAAAAAAGCGCTGGACGCTTTTTTTAAAGCCGAAGAATATGGGTTGCCTGAATGGGCGGATATATCTTTTTATTATAACTTTGGGCGTTGTTTGTCAGACATGAATTATACGCGCAAGGCCATAGAATGCCTAAATAAAGCGCAGGAGATGGCAAATTGTACACATGACCATAGCTTTGATGTGTATATACAGACATATTTAGCACTTAATTATTGTAAGTCAGGCAAGGGGGATGACGCGTTAGAAATCATTAAAAAATGCTGCCTGCTGGAAAAAGCAAAAGGCAGTACTAGCGCATATATAGGTTTTGTTTATACAATAGCCGGTGAAATATATTACCGGTTAAATATGTATGAAGAAGCACTTAAAATATTTGACGAAGCTTTTGAATATGATAGGCCTGGAAGTTCACAGTATATACAATGTGTTTACTATAAGTCGTTGGTGCTAATTGCCGTTGGCAGGCGTGACGAAAGTATAGTGTGTCTTGAGCAGGGTTTAACCGCGCTTTCTGTTGAAGAACCCACAGGACTGGTGGAGTTGCAAACGGCATTATTGGAAGGACTCATGCATTCTCAGTCGCTGTCAGATGATAAATCAATAGAATATATTAAAACGGTTGTTAATCCTCAATTAATAAAATATGAACAATATGTTGAAGCTATTAATTATTATGTTTTAATCCGTGATTTTTACGGAAAGGCTGGAAATTCAAAAGGGGTTTTGGAATGTAGCCGTTTAATTGAGGATGTATATAAAAAAGGCTGGAGAAGTTGCGTATAAATGTGGATATAATACCGATTCCAATTAGAAACCTGCCTAAACCTTGCGGTCTTTTGCCGCAATCCTGCGTTGGCACTTCCTAGCGGGCCGTCTTGGCCCGCGTCGTCAGCACCTCGTATAATAAAGTCATACAGCAACAACAGAAAAATTGTTGAAATGTTGTATACTGCAAGAAGCGGATAGAGAGCGAAGATCAGCACCTTGGGTTAACTACCCGTCAAGG
>Ga0131853_10006316_pt1 | contig 21397 bp, 16 predicted proteins | sample TergutLab28metaG_FD_92764 | JGI IMG/M metagenome (GOLD analysis project Ga0131853, IMG submission 92764) | Labiotermes labralis P1 segment gut microbial communities from Petit-Saut dam, French Guiana - Lab288 P1 (version 2) (version 2) | ecosystem: Host-associated > Arthropoda: Insects >... | reverse complement strand
TTTTTGTCAAATTAAGAAAAACTGCTCTGTTAAAATTGGCGGTTGCTCCTTAAAATTTCCCCCCCCCCCCCCCCCCCCCCCCCCCAAATCGCATAAGTACTTGGAATTTCTGTGTCAACTTGAAATGTGAGTAAGTGAACAGCTAAGCTGGAAAAGGGTGAAAACAAAACAATAGAGAGTAGGAAAGAACTGTATTTACGGAACAATCCCGGCCAAAACGGGACATTAATCCGCCAGTTATTCTTATAAAATATTTTTTGTCTTGTGCTCAAGAATGTCAAAATGACTAAAGAAGGCAAGACTTAAAAAATGTGATTTGATTGTAAAAATGTCCATGAAGTGCAGAACTTACAATATTATAGTAAAAGGAATGGTAATTTCCGACAGAATTACAGAATAATAACGTTTTCAGGTTTCTTCTTTGAAGAAGTTTTCCGGCTTAAAAAGCTTAATTTGTTAAATTATTCCAAAAACGCTGAATAGCCTTTCTGTAGTCTCCTTGACAACAGCGTTTTTAACACTGTATTCAAAAAAATGACTGTGTTTTGTCCGACTTTGTTCGTACACAGAGTCAAAAAAGCCATGATATGGGAGAATGAAAATGTTATTTCAGATAGTGCAAATCAAAGATTTTGGCCACCATATTTACAACAAAGTTCTGGAAGTACCTCAACTTAGGATCAAGAACATATTTCATAAACCGTTTTTATGTTTACTGTCTTTTCAAGTAAGAGAACTGATCATGTTTGTAAGTCTAAAGTACTTGAAGTAAATTACTATTAACATTCTGAACTTCATGTTACTGCAGTTTTATTACGTTTTCCATAACCACCAAATTTGGAACATTCCTTTGGTCAATTCAGGATTCCTACCCAATAGATATCAGGGTGAAAGGCTAAAAGAGGAAGAAATATGAAGTTCACCCACTCTAATAATCCATCTCAAACCAAAATCAAAGTACGTGTGACTCTTTTAACTTTATTAGTATTTTGATATCTTTAGCCTACTTTTAAGCCACACTAGGCTACACTATAACCTGTCCATAAGTCAGTTTGAACTGATGTGACTTCAATTTCTTGAGCTGTCAGAACTCGGATTACATTTTCCTCAACATGCTAACTCTGAAGTGCCACTATGTGTTCCATGATTACAAATAAAATGCTTTTCCGTTGACAACTTGGTGCGTGCACATATATTAACTCGTCATGTTTCATCTATGGGCAAAATTATTTTCAATTATGTAAAAAAAATATAATCCTTTTTTGTGCTAAATTTAATAGTCATATCAGCATGGGATGGTCCCTACTCACAGGAGCAACTGTCTTGTTAAATAGACTGAATATTTTTCACTAATTTATGGCCTCTATGTATTTTAAATTGATAAAGCAATGTAGCTGTAGTCAGTCAGCTAACACATAAAAATACTGCATAGCCCTTCATGTTGCATACATAACCACAGGCACCTTTCAAAAAAAAAAAAGTCACATAACAGAACTACATTCAGTAAATTGAATTGTTTGTCTGCTTAGCAGCAATTGATAAACTGTTATGGTCTTTCAAATTGAATAACTGTGGTATAGTCAATTCAGAATAATTTCCAGCTTCACATCTGGGCGTACCATATTAACATAATACACATAATATAAAATATTAGAATTACAATATTCTAAATCAATATTATCTACCTAAGTAATAAAAGCGCTAATATAATCTTTGGTCCCAGATGCTCATTGTCCTGTTTTTCTGTAACTCAAATTCAGAGATGTGTCAGATATGTAATATTTTTATGTCACATTTGTTGCATTCTGCAACTGTACCTTTCCCAAGCTTTGATCATTTAAAAATTTCCCACATAAAGTCACAAATCTTACCTTGATACCATATTCCTGTCAAAACAATTTGACCAATTTGCAGTTATCAATACTTAATATTATTTGGCAGAGATTTATGGCATGTTGTCTTTCTTATTTCAAGAATATGCTGTTGGGGGGGGGACTCTGCACCATTGGTACAGCATATATCTGAATCATGCACCCATTTTCCTACAAGAAATGATTTTAATTCCTTTACATTTGACTACAGAACTGTGTCGAATAAATATCATTTTATAAAAGCAATGCAAGATAATGTGTGTGTACATTTTCCAATGTTATATGCAAAATGGTTTGCTCAGTGCAAGATGAAGACAAGCACAGATGGGTTCTAAGTACTGAAACCATCCAAGTTTTATCTTTTACATATAACATGTCCACCATCAAACTCAATTTGTAAGCAGAATAATATTTTGTAAATGGTATGAACTCGAGAATTTTGTTATACTTTAGTTGTATTGTCATTAAAACATAAAGGAAATCTCTAATAGGCATTTTGTTTTCCTAGTAAAATACTTCCATGATCTCTGTATATAGTAACAGCTTCTTCTGTAATGAACATCTTGTTTTCTCAGGCACATGAAGGTCACAGTTTCATTTGTGACGTCATACGAATATTTACACTTGAGAAAGCAAGTAGAACGTAAGTTGTCCTATCAGTGACAAATCTTGAGCTCTGAAGGGGTGTTTTCGAAAAATAAGGAAACTGAACCTCGTGCTGATATTTGCAGTGATGGAAGCTGCCGTCTGCTTTCAGTACACAGCCAGACTATAATTCTCATTATTTGGCGTTTCAAAATGACATAAGCTAATTCAAGCTGAAATTCTGAAAAGCTACCCAGAATAATCAGCAAACTTCCGTTTCTGATAGCAATAAACGTTCTTACAGGTAAGACAGCTCATAAATTATTTTTAAATGTGGCTTAGTCATCTTGAAGTACGATGCAAATCATTTGAGGTTAAGAACAGAATGAGTGCGAACCGTGATGCAAGCAGTCCAATTTCGTGTACTTTACCCACAACTAGTACTTTAATAATAGTTCTTTTATCTCCAAACCAAAATAATACTCATGACAAACTGTCATTACATTTTAGTGCAAGTTGACAACTGTGCCCTATCAACGTAGGCATAGATGCAAGACTTGACACCCGGCAGGAAGACTCGTTGCCTATGGAATAATTGATGTCTCATCTTCTTTTTACGAATTTGTCGTTTGGCAGTGTGATCTGTAGACGAACATGCCGTACTGATGAAGAAAGCAGGAACTTCGAAACCCTGGAAAACTGACACCTACAAAGCGTCACATCCCAAACGAGGCCTCCCCTTTTTTTTTTAATTTGATGGTTTTACAACGATTGCTATGTTTACCTGTTTTTTTCACCTGTTCAAGACGAGCTACATTTCATTACACAAGCACTCAAGACATAATAATTTTGATACTGTTCATAAATCTTAATCCACCATACGTAGAGAACGAAGCTCAGTGATGACAGCGTACAAGACAAGACCATATGTACAAGACGCGTGACGACTGCAGGGTGTCTCTGGCAGTTGGACGACGGAATACAGAAATAAAGTACGCCTTTGGGAACGAATTGTATATTCACATTGTATCACCGGAATACAGAATATAATCAAAAGAATTGCTAACAGTTATCTCAACTTGTGACATTCTTTGCAACAAAACTAAATAACAAACACTGCTCTGTAACTCAGCTACTCAGTTTCTTATATAAAATATATCAACCATCAGCAAATGCACTTTAATTTTATGATGCATTTTTATTTTGAATTTTTTAATATCTTCACCAACATGTTTCAGCCAGTAATTTAGCCACATTCAGGATGATGTTTGTGATACAAGAATACAACTGTTAAGTGTTTCAAAATCACTCCACAATACTAAAAATATATATATATTTTCGGTTAAAATTTTGACTTTAAATAATAATATAGAATAAGAATGGATAATTATAAAATGTGTGTGGACAGCGATGTACAGAGCAGTTGTATGGTGACTTCTAATCCAGAGTATTATGTGACGTGTTGTCAGTGTGGTGGTAGTGCAACATACAGAGCGGTGTGTTTTGCGATAATTCTTGCAATTGCTTTGCGTTTGCTGTATTACCACATACTGATTATTATACGCTTGTCACGTGCTATGTACAGTCTACATCGTCAAATCAAGTTCCAGGACATCAGCGGTAGCCGGTTTCTATTAGTTCCTCTGACGACCGCGTAACGGAAGTTCTGCGTGATTCAGTTTATCGGTAACAGTGCTGCAGGTAAGTCATGTTTCTACTTCTCCAGTGAATATCAAGCGTTGTTTTTGCGCTCGGGAAAGGAACTGGGAAAACCCCACACACAATGCTTAGAAGTGTTTATGGCAATAAATCTCTGCCCCGACCACATGTCTGTATGGTAAAAAAAATTTGGGGTGGGACATAAGGACCATGTCAATGATAAAAGGGTTGGGTGACCTTCAACTGCTCAAAATCTGGAAATTCCTTAAGTTCGTGAACTGGTAGCCTGAGTCCGTCAAATGAATCCACAACTGAAGATAACCTGCAAATTAGCTGGGAGATGTGAAAGAAGTTTATTCCAGTCTCATATATGATCATATGCTGGCATGACAGTGAAAAGCTTCTTGGCGAATCGAGGCATGGTGAACATATTGGCCTCGCACTAGCCAACTTTTCTGTTCTTCAAAGTGAAAACTGACATTGCCGGATGATTATTTCTCGATGTCGAGGGCATCAAGAAAAACGTAACCGCATGAATTTAACAACGGACATCTTTCACGATGGTTTCGCTCAACTTTTAAAACTTTGTAGAGAGCGTGCTGCAGTCAATGGTGATTACTTTGAAGGGGGGGAAAAAAAACAATTTCATCTTGTTTCATGTGTTTCTATTCTTTCAGACAGAGTCCCAGAACTTTATTGACAGTGTACATACACTACTGACATTTGCACACATAATTACACACTGTCCCTTTTGAAATGCGAATGTAGGGGTCTAATTAATTACAATATTTCAGTTGAATTCCAAAAGATGCTCAGTGCAGGCCTACTGCACAAGTATCAAGCAATGCAGTATAATAAGTTTTTCAACATGCACGCCACGAAACAGAGAATATAACACATCACAAACTCACCTTCAATGTCATGTGTTAATACAGGCTTGGAATTTGTACTGTAAAATCCATCTGATCATCTTTCTGATATGCATAAGACAAGAGCTATAGGAAATGTTTTGATACTGATCATTATGACAAGAAGAAGGCAGATGTGGGGCAAAACTATAAGAATTTTGACCGGGACAGGCAGAGGGAGTGGTCAGATTCATAATCAAACACATTCACCCCTCAGCAGATGAGAAGTGAACCGAGTACTGCCATGATCATGCAGACAGAAATGTTAACCCACTTTCAAACGAAAACAGTTGGAAGTGACACGTTGGATTGTACAGAGGTGCCAAAACAACTGGTCTGCTGGTGGAAGCACAAATGGCAATTATATGAAGAATGCAAGCCAGCAAAGTTAGGGTGTTGCTACACAAGGCTCTAAAATAGTTTTAAAAATTGGTGCAATGATCCTAGACAGCCCAAGACCTGCTGTTGAGATCTGCAGGAAGTATATGGACTCAAAATGCTACCATATTGCAGTCACATGGCCAATGTCAGCATTTCATGATGGCCAAGATATACAAGTAGCAAGCTAGAATAAAATTTCAAACCATGAAGTGAAATTTGCTGTTTCAGCATCAACACTGTAAGGTAATCCTGCATGAATCAGAGTACAGCTGAGGCAGGTCATGTAACAGTACTGCATACCATATGATGGTGTTTGATTCCCCACTTCTCCGACAGCAAAACAAAGAAAATGCAAAGCACAATATTCACAGTTGACACATGTTAAAGGTTATACATATCCAAATTGATTGGTAGTTGAATAAACGCTGTCCAAAGACATCTAAAGACTTACTTCACACACCACTTTCTTTTTAACCTGCAACCCATATTGACCATAATATGAGCATTTTTTCCTAATTCACCTGCAAAATGTAGTCATAATGTAGTTGTACCCAAAGTCAAATGTGTTCTGTACAGATATTTTTCTGATAATTTATGACTGTGAAGTGGGGTCATCTTATGTTCAGGTAAATACGGTATTTCACTTCATCTGCTCAAGTTCCCCAGGCCAGTTCCTGTGGGATTTGTGCAGGAGACAGTTAACACTTGGACAGCTTTCTCTCAGCACATTTCTATTTTTCCATTAGCACCACTGCACCAGTATCATATTCCATCCATCTAGCCACTGATGGTGACACCTCCCTGTCTGTTTATCTAGATGATGCAGGTAACTGGGCAAGATGGTCCACTACTGACAAACATGTCAACAGAACACATGAGTAGCAAGCAGTAAAAGTTACCTCACTCTGAAGAACTTCAGATCTACCAAAGTCAGTGTTTTCAAATAACAACAACTGCAATTTGCAATGAATCCCCAATGTATCTTTATTGGAAGGTGCTGAAAGCTAGAAGGAATACTAAGTAACAGGATATCATTCCAATGCCAATGCTCTGATCAACAAACAAATAAAATGTATTGTTATACTGAAGTATAAAGCTGATGATATAGGAATACAATTTCATGTAAGAGAATCAGAATAATTAACTTGCCTCTAGAAGTGGGAAGCATATGATAAGATTACCCATTAACAGCAAACATTCAAATTAAGTACAATATGACAGTATCAAAGTAACATAATACAATAAACTTCACTGTTAACATATTCAAATTATGCACCATGTCATTAAACAATTACATAATCAGCACCAAAAATATCTTTATACCTCAGTCCACGAAAGGCAGAAACAAAGTGTTTAAAATACATGCATATAAGAATTTCAGAGACTGAGTACCTGACATTTGTGTCACTTGATATTTATGTACAACCAAACCTTCTGGCATACAAATTCTGTTGCACCTTAAACACAGTATTCACTGTAACAACTGATATCACTAAGACACCATGAACAGCACACATATAATTTAATGTTATAATGACAAAAGTGATTAAAAATAAACCTATCAATTAAAATTTGGTCTTACATGAGCTGCCAAGGAATATTTAATCATAAATTACACTTACTATGAAAGGGAGAAGAGAATTTTTTATCAAAGAAAACCAGATTTTTCTGGACTGTGTGAAGCCATTCTGTTGAGAAGTAAAAACTAGAATAGTGTTAACACTTCAGCTGCAACACCAGATTTTGGAAATTATAGAAGAGGAAAAATAAAGTGTAATATTTTAGCCCCATACATTTTTATGCTCTGTACAGACTGTGACTGAATTACGTAGCACACCTTCAAACATGGTGTGAAGGAGAAAATGTAACCTATGTTTGAGCTGAGGTTCTGAATTCAAATGAAGCTATCCAAGCTATTTAGATCTTTCTTTTTTTTTAATTACAAAACATCAAAAGGATATCGCCTGTATTCATGAGACAAGTGATAAGAATAACTGCAAGTTTTCATACTTTGAAGTGACACATTATTTGCACTACAATGACACACTCATACACAGCCACTTGTACTACTCAGTGTAATGAAACTACACGCTTGATTCAAATTCTCAACAGGTGATGACCAAGAAGACACCTTAAACCTTGAGGGTTGTAATACAGTAATGACTGCTGGCTTCACTTCTCCTACAGACATTCAATTATACTTGTATGGTTCACTGACTTCAATGATAATGAGTGATTATTGTTGTTGCTGTTGTAAGAGAGGAAATTACATATTTATTACAGAATTACATCTTTGGAAACAGGGAAGCACTGACTCTATGGTGCATTCAGTGTTAACAGGCTAAGCAGCATTATGAAGCTGTCATTGCCGACAATATGCTGACAGAGGCCAATTTCAAAATATGGCTGTGAACTAGCTCTGCTTTGTGACTGGTACTGCAAATTGGTGGCAGAAACACTGCCTACATTACGCCATTCTGTATGCTGCAACAGTGCTGCTACAATGTATAGTAAGCCCTTTTTTAAAGCTATCCCATTACAGGCCTGGACAGGCCCTTAGGGCTCCAGGAGGTCAGGTTTCCCAAAAGCTGTATGATATACAGTAGGCCTATATTATCACTCACACAGATGTAATAACCAAGCTACAATGACGAATCATTAAATAAAGGGAATGTGTTTCTTTGGAACTAAGATGCATATAAATTATATAAGCATAAAACTTAAAGACAAACAATATAAATTACTATCAATCCAAGCTGAGCTACATTTAACGCTGATACAAAATGAAACAAAAATCCCATACACAGTCAATTAAAAATAAAATGTCTTCAATTATCATGAAAAAGATGATACACCGAGACAATCCACAATGTATCAGTGTATCTACAGCAACATGCTTTTCAGTTAGGCGGAAGTTGAATGAAAAATTGTGTACACACACACATACAATACTGGCATTTCCTAAGTACCTTCATGCAACATTTTAATCCTATTTGTAAGCATAAAGACAATATAAAAAAAATGCTTTACATACTGCTACAGTTTTGACGTACAGTATACGGTAACTGGTAATACTTCAACTTTCAGTGTGTTAACGACATCCGACTTTACTGCAGCGACAAACGTTGTACATAAACCCCCTTCTAGTTAGGCAAACAGCAGAACTAATTGGGAAAGCAAATTATTTAAATAATTTCATCTTAACCAGCTTTCTGGTTGCAGTATAGTCACTTTATATTCAAATAAATACATGGCATTCACTTAACAAGTTATGTAAATGCCCTTTGCTGTCAGCCAATAAGCCAGCACAGTGTACATACTGGCTAACACAATGTAAGCACACACTATTTAAACTTTCTTATCTAAAAGAATTCTGCAGGTAACACTAACTTTTGATTTGCCATTTAAAATGACTGATAGCTTCACAGTGTACACACACACACACACACAAATCCACTTCATCACCAACTGGATTTGTTATATCTACATATTATATAATTAGTCAATTGTTGGGACACATATTTCTGAATTGTCATGGAACTTCTTGCAACAAAATACTGTTCAACAACACAACACTGCATAACATTAAAGATATTCTGAACAGATATGGTTACTGTATACATATGTTCAGACTTCACAAGGTTTAATCACTGCACAAGATAATAACATGCACCACACACACTCATCCAGAGTCACTTGATGGAAAATACAAACTAAAATCAGTGGTGGAATTAGATTGGAACAAACACTATCAAGATTCCTCCATCAAAAATGAATTTTGGTGGAACAAAAGCTCTCATGATTCCTGTATCAACATTAACTGTTACACTGATTATTCATTACCTGGGGAAATGTAGCATCAAGTAAATGCAATTAACACTTGAAGGAATAAGTGACAAAGAAGAACCCTGCATGAATCTGTATTTTGTCCACGTATATGCTTTTAAATCCGGAACCTTATGTTACAAAAAACATACTGAATGTTAGTCATATTCCCGGTGATAAGGCAGAACTTTCTGCTAGAACAGAACAGAGGCTACGTACAGACACTGCTCCAACAACAAATGCAGTGCAAACACAACTCAATGTTTCTATATATGTGTCCAGAAATTTTGATCAATGACAGATCTGTTATGGTATTTTTTGAAAAGTATCAATTGCACAAAACCTGTATATACTTCTACATTTGGTAGAAAAATTGTAGACCATACATACAACAATAAATTTTGTACAGGACTCTGTCTTTGTGGGTTACAATGTTTGATTCTACTTGATGCCACTCCATAGTAAAATTTATCCTGCTTGAATTTTACAGCTGCTGGATTCATGAACAATACTGAAATAGTCAAAAACAGCTGAAAAGAATAACTCTGAGAAGTCTGTAAGTTGTCAGTATTTTTCCTATCACTTTTATAAGCAACAACTGTCACTGCTCCAGAACAAAATACTGAACACTGCACTAACTGCTTCTTGTACATATTCATGCACATTAGGTTTATCTAAAAATTCCATTTCAACAGGTGACAAACTTCTAGATTATCAACTAGTCTGTATTTGGAATATTATGAATCATCAATGGGTGTCTGCAAGAAAGGGTTGATGTACTCCTGTAATTATGGAGGAACTAAGCTCTGGCCTTGACCAATGGAGGTGTGAGAGAGAATGATGATGTAACAGGAATTCTGACAAGTCCACAGTATTGCAGTACAAAGTACAAAATAGAGTGTACTAAATGAGAATGCTACTAAAATCAAGAGTTTTTTTTAGGTAGCTATATATGCACATTTAATGGGTGCACTTAACACAATAACAATGCGGCAAATTTTATTGTATACTTCATTCAAAAAACTGTATTACATAAGGCACTCACACTATGCAGCCAACATTTCATGTTTTTCACTACACCCTTGTGTTCTTTCCCCTATCACTGGTCACGCTGCAATCAGGAAGCCATAGCTTAACTCCTCAGCACGCATTTGTTAGCCTAGCATACGAATCGGTTCTTTTCTATATGTACATGTATACAGAGACTACCATAGCAAATGCCAGAACTTTTACCACTAGGACTTGCAGCACATACACAACACCCCATGACTCACTTACTGTCCAACTCACTGACAGAAAGTCATTTTCCTGGCATCACTATTGCAACACACTGGTTATCAGTTTACAGTGATATGGGCAGACAATATTCAAAGGAAAAGACAAAATGATCAAGGCTATTCACTTATATGCATCTAATATAATGTAGCCTATGCTTCAATTTATGATTATATAGCATCTGCTTTGCTATAGGGACATACTCTGTGTTTGGCCTACCAGCATATGTAGTATCAAAATCACAGTCCTTTATGTCTAGCATCCAAATATTACTATTACCTCTTGTCTCTTTCTATGTTTGCTTCCATTATGGTCAATTTTAACTCCTTAGAAAGCATCATGATGACAGTGAGAACACATATGATGTGCAGGATACTGTGCAAGTCAAATTAAAATACCAAAACTGCAGACATTAATAGGATACAATACTGTTTTGACAATGGCTCAACAAACAATTATAAATGAGTTCACTGTACAGCATTAAAGAGAGTGGGCAAAATCAGACACAATGTTCTAAACAACAGCTCTGGGTCAGTTATGCATTAAATTCTGACTACAGATGAAAAACAAGATGACTGTACATTGGCTCTAGGACTCCCTGAATAAAAATCGAATGTCATTATTCGTCAGAATGTCACTCTTCAGTGTCTGTCTGCCATTTCACATGATTCAATTTCAAATTTGTGGGAAACTCCCTACACCATTGAAAAGGAGAAGTTGTTTATGAACAAGATTAAACAGCATGCCATGAAGATGTGCAAGACAGCAGACGTACAGATAGCAAAAACATCCTTAACCGCAGCACTAGATGCAGTGGGTGCTCAGCTTAATGCTTTGGCCACTTTACCCCAGGAAAAAGACCCCAATATCCATTAAATAGGAGGCAGGATGTACATCAGAACTGGTGTGGGCATGGTGGATAAGAGAAAAACCTCTCTCTCCTGGCAATTATTCAGACCACAGCCCACTCACTACATTGACCAAGCTAGCTCAGCTTCATCCTACAGTCAATGTTGGAAGATTTTAAATTTATTCGCACTAAACTCTGCTTATGATGCAAAGTATTTTACCACCAATGTATGACATATTCACCTTCTACAAAATGTAACACAATGAATGCAAACATAAATAATGTTTATTTTTTTGTTTCATGTAATATATTCTTGAGAAAAATGTTTTTTTTGACATTATGTCTCACATTTCTTCACAATGCGAATCTGAGGTACAGTAACAGTGATGTCCCTTGCAAAATGATGCCCACAAACTGGGTTTTTATAGGGGTAAATACTGAGGACTTTCTGTTATCAAGTTCTCAACAGCCACTGCAGCCCATGAAAACCTTAGCTCAGGCCAATGTACATGCTCCAGCCTTTTACAAATTTCAGACAAATACAGAAATCATATGTTACCACTCTTAAATATAGAAACAATTTCCATCCTCTTCATAAATAGCCAAGACCAACATATTCCTGATGTGTAACCAAAATCTCCTCCAGTAATGACAGTGGACAGCTATTCACTATACTTCTTCTCCTGGTTTTGCTGTAGTTTTTGCAATTTCTTTATCTGGCTCTTACTCAACTCCTTTCCTTCAGCATCATGTGTTGGAATACCCTATAAATAAAAGTAAAATTAAAAAGGCACAAAACATCATAATGTGATTTAAGACAAAAATAATGCAGTGAACTACTAAATAAACATTTCAAGTCCTCATTATTAAGACAGTACAGTCTTTTGGGATGTAATACTATGTAGTTTGGCAGACACTACAGAGAAATCTGCTGCCTCCATATTCAGGGTAGAAGAAGTACACATCCTTTCTTCTGGAGGCGGCAGATTCCCTCACAACACAAATAACCATCTAACTGCACAGCATCAAATCCTGCAACATAATCCCAGATCACAGTGATTGCTTCTTTATTATGAAGACAAAAAAGTGGAAAGCAACTGTTCCATAAAGAAAGTAAAAGTGATGAAAAATGAAACAAAGCATAGAAATACATCTGAGAACAAAGAATTAAAAAGACAGGAAATGTACGTATAACGTAACATTGAGGTGCGTTCGTGCAACCATTATTTCAGTGGAAAAGCAATAAGTATTACATATTCTGAGTGTGTATTTGTTGCCTTAGGTATCCAGCATGGAATGTGCACGTGCCATATTGTCATCTGTGGCCTGCCCCAATCTACCATATTTTTCCACATTATCTCAGAAAGAGCACAATGTTTTAAGCAAAAGTCATTGAACACAATATGCGTGTTTTGATTTTCTCTACAACTTTTGTCTGAAACATTTTTCATTCTAAGAAGAACCGCACAAGATACAACCAAAAACATATATTGGTCTTCATGTAAAGAACTTGTTATTTTCATCTGATTTTAATAAAACTTGAATTCTCTTGACAGATTTTCAAAAGATACTCAAATACCAAATTTCATGAAAATCCATCTAGTGAGAACTGAGTTATTTATTCCATGCAGACAAATGGATGGTTGGACAGACATGATGAAGCTATTGGCCAATTTTCGCAATTTTGCGAACACACCTACCAACTTGTTTTCATCGAACATGGCCTCCTTTATAGACAGCTTTATCAAAGTCTTTCCTGTTCCCTACTCCCACTCATCTAAACTGGATATTATGCCTCTTCCTCACCCCAGCTATGATGAGTTAACCCTACTGCTCTCTGTGGCCTAATCCCTCCACTCATAATACAACTCACCCACATCCCAGCTTCACCAAATTGCACTCTACATGCAGCAGGTTCCTATAAAACTACATGGTGTCATAATCAAGAAGACTACAAATTGACAATGGTTAGGTATTCAAAGCCTTCAAACTACATTTCAAAATAATTAATTTTATAAGTTTTCAATATTAATTACAGATGAAATGTCTTCCAGATTTTTACACCATAGAGTACAATGGGTTTGTTCTGGTGTTTTGAAACAAAGTGCAAGGTGTGTTCAAAAAAAGACCGAACTTTTGCTATGAAGACTTTATTGCTCATTTTACAGCATTTTAAGCACTGTCTCCTTCAAAGTAGTCCTGTCTACTGGCGATACACCATTCCCAACATTTTTTCCTTTGTTGGAATGCTTCCTGGAATGCATTTTCTGTGATAGTGCACAGTTCTTTTATAGCATTTTCCTGACTCTCCTCTATGGTTCAGAAATTATGTCCTTTCAAAGTGGTTTTAAGTTTGGGAAACAGGAAAAAGTCTGCTGGGGCTAAGTTCGGAGAATAGGGTGGATGGGGCACAACGGATGTCTGGTGTTTTGCCAGGTAACTGCGGATGAGGAGTGACGTGTGAGCCGGCTCATTGTTATAGTGCAACATCCAAGCCTGGTTTTCCCACAATTCAGGCCTCATCCTGCGCACAACGTCCCTCAAACGTGCTAAAACTTCCTGGTACAACTGTTTGTTTGCCATCTGACCATGTGGTACAAATTCATGATGAACAATGCCTTTCCAATCAAAAAACACAACCAACATCACCTTGATCTCTGACCAATTCATCTGGGCTTTTTTTGGTTGAGGCCCTTTCCCCATCCATTGCAATGAAAGCATTTTAGTTTCAACATCATACCCATAAATCCACGTCTCATCTTCTGTTATGATGTTCTTGAGAAAGTTTTCATTACCATTAGCATTGGCAAGCAGTTCCTGACTATTTCAACACAGTTCTCTTTCTGATCGTCAGTCAATAAATGTGGCACAAATTTTGCACTGATGCGACAATCTGAAATTTTTCAGTAAGAATTTGATGGCAAGATCCTATGCTGATTCCTACTTTGTCAGCAACTTCTCGGACAGTTAAACAACAATTTCCATGAATCACAACATGAACTCTCTCGACATGGTCATCATTTGTTGATGTGGAAGGTCATCCAGGCCTGGGATCTTCACCGACCAACATCCTGCCCTCTAAAACGCTTGAATCACTCATAGCACTGTGTTCGGCACATACAGTCCTCCCTCTATGCTTGGTTAAGCAAATGAAATGTCTCTGTAAAAGTTTTATCATGTTCGCAGTAAAATTTCACACACACACGTTCTTCAAGCTCTTTCATTGTCACTTTGTCACTTATCTGACGAACAGCTTGTGCAAGTGCTCAGTTCAGCAGATGTAGCTCGACGACTAGTGCTCATAGTGAAACGGGACAAATGGCAATTTGTTGTCAAAACCTGACGCTAGGTGCACTCAGTAGCTACAGTGTGATCTCTGTGCTGGTTGGCGTGCTATTTAAAAAGTTCGATCTCTTTTTGAGCATGCCTCATATGCCTCCATCTTGAGCCTAACTGAATTCAGTTATCTGAAGATTAAAATGGAGGCAATACACTCTTCCAAAACCATGGAAAAAATCTGTTACACTACAAACTGTAAGAGTTAATTTAAATAAATACTGATACACACACCTGACTCAGCAGTTGCGTATGTTGAACTAAGATACTGTACTCACTGAAATGTGAGGTTTGTTTCATGTCAAGCATGCTTTCTCACATGCACAAAGCTGAGAGCTATTACTGCCAGTGGTGGAAGCACCTCATGAATTCGGTTTTGGAATAACCAACAGCTACCTGCTCTATTGTATTGTCTTAAATTGTTTCCACATGACCAAATTTTTGGAATTCCATGGCCTTAAGTTTTGGTAACACAGATAAGTCGCAGTAAATCATAGCTGGTTAATAGGCAGACTGTCTCACTTCCGCTTTAAGATGTTTAGCTAAAGAAATTACAGCATAACTGGGCTATGCAGGCAGTGACATTATAATGGCAATTAACAACATGCTAGTTTCCCAAATTTGAATAAATCTGTGTCACATTGATACCTCAGTAACAATATACAAAAATTTTGTTTAATATATACACTAGCCAGACATGGTTAAAGGTAAAGCTGTACCTGTACGTACATGCCATGAAGACATATATGGACAATACAGGTTATTCCACTCATTTCTAACCTTGGCACCACATACTCATAACTGGTCAACTTCACATCCTGACTACTTTAATCCCATTACCCACTAAATACGAGGGGGCTAAGTGGCTCCACAGCTGATCTGGACGCAGTGGAGATGACAAAAATCTCCTACTTGTGATGGGATTCAAATCCTTTATTTTCCAGCCTGCAGGCAAGTCAAAATGCTGATTACACTGCCCTGTCCCCTGAGCAGTACGCTGTGCGATGGGAAGACACAGTGAGACTGAGAAGCCATCACTACCATATTGGATCTGACACCCCACTGCGTAACCTTATAAATTAATCCCCATCGGCCACTTTAACCCATCCATCCTGAAGCTTGTACCCTGTGATGTCACTTAACCTCACAAAGCTGTACAAATCTGATTATGGGGTTCTGAAATCTTATTCTCCTACACCTACACCCCAATAATTTCAACAGGGAAGGAGGGACAATGGTCAACAGAGTCTGACAAATGGGGAATCAGTCTCCAGGTTCAGCAACAGCCAGCATATCATATCTAAGGTTGGAGTGATGGATGCTCAATTTGACTCCACCTTCCTGTCACCTAGTGTGCCAATAAGTCAGAACAGCCAAACAAGTGACTAATATGTATTACGGACTAATGTTCACTCACCCCACTGACCCTGATGATGGGCATACACCAGATCTAAAATGCTGGTTCTTACCTCAACTTTGATGTTGCAAATTGCCAGACTATTTAGCAAATTTATTCAACGTGAAAGCTTAAAGTAATACGAATTCAATGTTTATCCAGATCTGACTCTGTATAATTCAGACATGAGATATGCTATACAACAGGGCTTTCCAACTCAAACACACAGGAGGGCCACATAATTTAAGGACTTGCCTGAGGGCTGCACAAAGGTACAAGTGTATTAAAAAAGGGTGGGGCAGGGGGGTGGGATGGGACTGAATTCACTACAATGCTGTTATTTGCAAACAATAAGTTACACTAAAAGTATGGTTGAATGACAAATAATAGGTTGTACTAAACTTGATGAAACACAGAAATATTGGTTTACTGGTGCTATCTTTAAACTGACGAGTTATAGTCTCTAAAAATTTTCTCTGCTAATAAAGGTGCCATATTATGTTTTGAAGACCTACTATATTATGTTTGTTAAACTGTATTACTGAAACTATTCAGGTGACCAAGGACCTTAAATAGTTTCCTCGAGGGCTGCATGTTGGCCAGCCCAAGTATACACACACATTGCTAGTGTGGTCTGATGTTAAAAAGGCAGTTAACATTCGATTCATGTAAACACAGTAGCAAGTATGACAAGTATGCTACAAAGGTTATAAATTACAACCACTGAAACAAAGTTCCATACCTTATCATCAAATTTTGAATACTTGTCTGTTTCTGACAGAAACATTTCCTGTGGGTTGATTTTTTTCTGAGCATCACGTACAGCTGCTTTCTCTGCCTTCTTACGCTCCTTCTTCGCAGCTTTAGCTGCTTCTGCAACTTTTTTCGCTTCTTTCTCGTGCAACAAAGATTCCCGGCCCACCAGCTTCACTGCTGATGTATAGTCTGAAATAAGAAATTATACCACAATCACAGTTTTTGTCTGTAAAACAAAACACTCTTTCACACAACAGACCCAGATTTCTTGACCAGATAACTCTTGTGCCACAGTACAACTTCCAAGGCATTTAATCCCATCCACACCACAAATATAGCAGCAACTCCATATAGAGATATTCATTTGTGGCCCATATTCAACAAATTCATGCCGCCATGCAATATAAAAATCTGCACTTACAAAAGCAAAGTGATAACCTTTAAAAGCGAATAACACCTAGTCATTTCTTTTAACCTCTAACTGCAGCATGATATAATGCTTTCCCATAGGGACATATCTCACATATGGGTCCTGACATCAATGTTGCAAATGTGTACTGCATAGAAAATGGATTACATCACCCGGACATTCACTGTGTAACGAAAGGTGCACACCTGCAGATGAAATTTGAACTTTTACTTATTAATAATCAGAAGATCCAAAGATAAAGCAATTTAAAACCACCCCATTAGATAAGTAAAGTAAGTATCATACAATGGGAATACCGACATGAAGCAAATATAAGAATACATAAAACTAACCAAACCAGCCTACTGTCACTATATATTCACAAAGGGTTTACTTACCATCATGGTCTTCCAATCTGACTCCGACATTGGGTAAAATGTCATCACGTAACTTATCACACTCTTCCAAGATTTTAGTGGCTTTCAACTTATGCGCGTGGCTGCGGACATCATTTCGGAATTTAGCCAAGACTGACAGGTATGGCATTACCACATCTTCCGTCTGTAATCAATTTAATTCATTACCTTAGACTTAAAACACACTAACACACATGTATGTGTATCACAATACAGGTATGGAGAAGGAACATTTTCCATTTGCTGTGGTATCTGTGAACAACTTTTAGGTTCTCACTATAATGACAATTCATTTTAATTTCTGTGGACTGCCTTATAGACTTCTGTACCTGATCGCTCACACATGCGTACGCAAACTCAACACACATGCATGTACCCTCCAATGCATGCACACACATTTAGAATCATCTGTGCAGTGAATTCCAGGGTGATCAAGGTTCTGGTTCACTCAGGACATACAATTTCTGCACACACATTGGTACCATCAGTAAAAATCTCAGCATGTATAACACAATTCAGACTAAAGAAAACTTCTTATGTACCATGAACATCATAGATACCAGCTCAGAAGAGACTTCTTAAAAAAATGTTAAATTTGGAAGGCAATGTTCTTTCCTTTATAAATCCTGCTTTTCATAATCTACCTTATGTAATGTGCTTGGTTTGTGGTGTGTCAGTGAATTGAGTCTGGCAGCAAGTGTGGTAACTTCATGTTTCAGTATCAAGGTTAACAGATATCTATATTTATGACAGAGTTCTGTATGTGTGTTGTGCACGCATTGTAGCTGGCTAGCTCCTTGGTAGCATAAGATTTCTCAGGTGCCTTGTAAATATAGCTCATTTATTGGTATTGCAATTTTTTTTTAATAATCACACACCTCAGTCTTTGCACTGCTTACTTCTATATCCACTAAATACCACATACTCCTCTCAAGATGTCCACTCTGCCCTTCTGCCCTCACTCTTTAGGGTGATACCTGCAACACCCTTCCCTGTAGTGATTGGTCAGACAATGCAAGTGTTTTACTTTCGTTAGCTGACCAATTTAAAATTCTCCAAAACAAGCTTATATTTCCGTGAGAGAAAACTTCCACAACATAATCGAAAGTCGCTGATTTCTTCATCAAAATAAACCATAAATTTTGTAAACACAATGCCGAAACAGAATTTCCAAATACCGAGTCCTCGCACAGCTTTGAAGTTGTCATGCCTGGAGGGACACAAATAGAAGCGAGAAGGTTTGAAGGACAGGAATTGCTTTAACACAGTGGATGGTTCAGCAAGCTACTAATGTTTGGCTACAGCATTTACAAGGCACATTAAAATTGCTTGTATATTCAGCACTGAGTGAAGTGATGACACGCTGCTCTTTATGCACAGAGTATCTCAACATAAAGATTATATTTCATCAGGTTGTTGTTGTTGTTGTCATCACTAACTGAATATCCTAACTGTAGAGCATGTCAGATAACTGAACATTTCCAGCAAGAAAGTTGCAATGAAAGAGCCACTGGCCAACTAAATTTAAATATGATCTTTGTTTCATTACGCGTGTAACTACCAACTATCGATTATTACAATTACTGATATATTTAGTAAAAATATGCTTCATCTATCCCAAGTTTAACTTTACAAAATTCTGATAAACTGTTTATCACTTAATTCCATGAATTTATAATTAACAAAACATTTCATTCCTGTATTTTTTTAATTCTTTTTGATAGTTTATGTAGCGTTTACACCAGGAAGGAATCATGAAAATATTAAGGTTTATGTTCGTTATTAGGCTCAGGATTATAAAGTTTCTTACCTACCTTAGTTGGAAGCCTGCAGACAATTCCATATTTTAGTTAGGAACACAAAATGCAAGGAAATTATCTTAACTTTATCATCAGGCTTAAGGTGTATGCATACTGCAAACTGCAAAATGCATGTAATCCTAAGCTTATCCGTGATGAACATTAATGAGGAAATGTTTTGTCAGATGATGGAACATTATGAAAGATGTAATAAAAGAGTTATTGAAAAACTACATTTACATACAATTTTTTGTTTCATGAAACATGTTTCACTTTTCCCTTACCATAAATGAGGGATTTCAGGTACATTAATATGAGAATATTGATTACATAACCAGAACTGTAATGACTTCATCATTCAATGCCTGCTTTCTGGGTGGATTAGCATATGAATAGTTTGTTATCCCCATTACATAACAGACACATTCTGAGTTTTAAAGAAATGTGCAGGATTCTCCACTTAAGTATCAGTGATACAGGATAAATATGTAATTATCATAAATGCCCCTAAACACTAAAATTGGTAATAAAAATAGCAATTTTGACAGTTCTTACATTTATTGCACCTTCAGATTCAGCTGCTGGGAAGCCAATATATTCTTCTGTGGGTATAGCCCCAAACACTCTTAAAAGCCACGTGATGTATGCAGCTATATCTCGGAGCAGCACGCCGTTACACTCCTGTTTGGACGCCCTTTTATCTCGCATATAAATGTTGCAAGGTCCAATTAATTCTTTGATGGCATTGAGTGCACCTCGCGTGTCCACATTGTCTGGAAGTATTAAATGAAGTCTTAAGTTTGTAATCTGAGAAACATTCTACAACTTTTAAGACCATGCTGTATAATGTAAACCCTATACCTTTGCTCAGCAGGTCTCAAAACATTTCTGTCTGTGACCTAAAATTACAAATCACACTGGTCATGCAATCCAAACAGTACCAATACAGTTAAACGTCATTAAACTGAAATGTGTCAGCACAAAAAATCAGTCTTTCAGTCATTCAATTTCAAATTATCCAATTTTTTAAATGCACAATTACCTGTTATGTGATTGGTATGCAGTCCTGTTGTGATGCTGTGAGCTCTGACTTTTTTACTTAAATGAGTAATCAGGAGATCCATTTCTTGTATTATCTTTTTAAAATACCTAATGTAAAATTTAATACATTTGACATCACAACACAAGTCAGCAATCAAATCATGTTTGGCAAATTCTGATCTCATATTTCATCCCAATTGGATGGACTTGAAAATGAATAATATGCATAATGTCATAGCATTTTTATCATACGTGGTCGGACAACTAAGTCTGCAAAATTGCCACCATGTGCTTGCCGTGGCAGCTCTGGACAAAAGCCTTAGTATGGTTTCATGACGTTGACATATCAGCATTCCACAGCTGTGTTGTTGTTGATCTATGGCAGTCTCTTTCTGCATGGCATCTATTACTGTCTGTGTGTTTTGGTGTGCCACTACGAGAATGTTGGAGCTTGAATTAGAGCAGTGAACGAACATTAAATTTCGTGTTAAACTTGGAAAGAGTGGAAACAAAATCAGAGAGATGTTAGTGCAAGTTTACGGGGATAATGCTGTGAAGAAAACAGCAGTTTACAGGTGGGTGAAACGTTTTTCTACGGGAAGAGAAAGTGTCACTGATGAAGAGAGATCAGGACGGCCAGCAACAAGCAGAACTGAAGAAAACATTGCAAAAATTCGTCAAATTGTGCGTGAAAATCGTCGGCTTACTGTCAGAAGCATAGCAGAGCAAGTGAACATCGACAGAGAAACAGTTAGGAAAATCTTAAATGAAGATCTTGACATGAGGAAGGTGTGTGCAAAAAAGGTCCCAAAGGAGCTCACTGAAGAACAAAAGCAAAGAAGAGTCACAGTTTGCCAAGACCTTTTGGAGAGGCAAGATGACATTTTGGG
>Ga0131853_10006315_pt1 | contig 21402 bp, 19 predicted proteins | sample TergutLab28metaG_FD_92764 | JGI IMG/M metagenome (GOLD analysis project Ga0131853, IMG submission 92764) | Labiotermes labralis P1 segment gut microbial communities from Petit-Saut dam, French Guiana - Lab288 P1 (version 2) (version 2) | ecosystem: Host-associated > Arthropoda: Insects >... | reverse complement strand
CCACTACATGCTTCTTATGTAGCCCTCCCGACTTAAATCTAGTAGTAACCAATTTCATGTTTTGTTTACATGTAAAATAACCACTGCCACCGGGTGACAACCCAATTGCAGTAAATAAATAAATACAATTACCACTAACTATGAGTGTACACCGATCGACATGGCATCATACTCCACAAAACTGAAACTTCATCAGCACCCCTGTGAAAAATTCTAACCTCGAAAAGTGACCTGGCAGAGAGAGTTTAAAGCAAGTTGTGTGCTTGAAAGTATGAATTAGTAACACGCCAAAATTCTGATTTATGGGCGCTGTGTAAGTAAGAAAGTTACACATAAATATACATACTTTCCCAATCATATCGCTGTTGGTATCTTCACCAGGAAGACCCACAATTTTTAATTTTTCATAGGCGCGAAACCCTCAAATATCATCAAAGCACAAGAACAGCTGTTCCTGTAACTATACGTTCACTGCGTTCTACATGAGAAACCACAGAAATGTGTCCTGAAATTACGCGCGTATAAAACATTTCACACATTAGGTGGCTGATACTGCCACTACAGTTAGAAAACAGGGGAATCGAAGTTCGATTTCCAGCAAGGGCAATAAATTTTCTCTTCTCCAAAACCTCCGGACAGTCTGAGGCCTGCCTGGGCTCCTTTTAAGTGGATATGGGGTGCAAGAACCAACGGGGTAAAGTTGTCGGGAAGGGAAGCTGAAAATTCACTCCACCTAGTGCTGAAATTAAGAACTGAGGGAGATATTCCTGCATGGAGGGTAAAGGAATTTACTTTCACGCTTTCCACATCCGCGCATTTTAAGGGAATAAACTGGACATATTTTAATGAAAAATATATATTTTTTTTATAAAATATTACCCGCATTACACAACACGTGCATGTAAGTGTTTAAGAACAAAGGAAGGCATTCCCAATGCAATTGGACACACCCAAGGACTTTGGAGGTTTTGGTGCCCAAGTGTCAGAGGGTAGCCGACGCCCGATCAACTGAGCAACACGGAGCGATGATGTGACCTTTGCATCAGCCATTATATTAAGAATAACTTGTCTGTGAAGGATGTTGGACGCAGCAATGGACTAAAACGAAGGGGAGGGTTTTCATTCTCTCTTAGCTGTATAGGTTAGTTAGGACTAGCTGGACTCTTATGTTTTTTTCATGAAGAACGTCATTTTATCGTTTGAATCTCCACAATAAATTTCACATCTAGCAGACACAAGAACTTAAAACTACACCGAAACCAACCTTCAGGCTAGACCCGCCCATCCACCAGCATCTCGTACTCAGATTGAACCACGGGGGCGTTACACCCCGAATCACAGCCGCGACCAGTTTTGCTACTTGCAGGTTATGCGATTTTATCTTTTACAGCGACTGGCAAGTGGCCACCACGGTGGCTTCTGACAGGCATAAGATCATTTTTGAGAAGTCAGGCAATATACGTAGCAATAGTGTCTCGTTTCCCGCAGCATAGTACATCTACACATCGGCAGTATGTGCGTTTGTGGTGTAGCAACACCGTGCTTGAATCTAGGCCGACAATGGTGGGACGTGTGTTGGTAAATAAGAACAAAATTTCTACAACTATGAAACGTAAAAGGACTTCATCAGTTGACATTCACAGACCTGACTTCATTGTTGCAACCTCACGAAATGAGAAATCTAGTCAACAACTTTGTCACTTAAGAAATATTTTGCTGTGGATACAGGGTGTCCAGTGGAAAGGAAACAGCCTTCTGATTCTGCATTTCGACTACAACAGAGAGCAAATGACTTGGCTGGGTTCACTGCTCGTAATGAGAACGTATTGAAAGTAGTCAAGGAGCATTAAAACTCAACCTGGTAAGACAGAGGTGCCACAGAAGAAGCCCTGGACTAACTGCCATACATCGTATAGGCTTCAACAGTGTTAAATTCCGGTGTGCGTTCTGCGGTACTCCACGCTCCTGTCTGCGATTAACCTTTTGGCGCCGGAATTATTTCTTTAATTTTAGCACACCCTGTATATAAAATATGAATAATAAAGGAACCAAATATGTTTAAATTATGAAACAAACTGCATTTTGAAGAGAAAAAATGGAGAGTATATACCATGTTTAAAATATTCAGTACCTATATTTTTTTAATAAATATTTAAAATGCAACTTTATTTGTTAGAGGTGCGGTACGACCACTATAGTTGACATTAGGCGTCAGAAGGTTGAACAGACTGAGAACTCATCGCCTGATGTCCCACGCTTGAACGCGAAATTGATTAGTTCACCGAAAGCGCATTGTGACAGAGGAGAAAGAACTGTTACTACCAAGTGAAAGAGTATAGGCCTATATTTGGCTCAACGTGTTTCAATGGTAATCACTTCCACAAAGTCTTCCCTGCCACCCGCGCAAGGAGACAGCGACCAGTTTAGCCACAGTTACAGACGCATATGGGGGGATACAGTGGCGCAGCTGGTTCAGGCAGTGGGCTAATGCCAGAAGGTGGCGTCCAAGGAAAGACGACTTCATGATGTAACATGATTCAAGCAAAATTGCAGGAGGTACCTGCCGGGTATTAAACAATGCATGTTATCAAATTCTCCAAACGGTGGCGCGTGTGTTACAATGATTGATGGTAAGTACTGGCGTTATGAGAAATACGTGGAGTTAGACTGGCCTGTCCGGGTGCGCGGCTGAGAGTGTCTGGTTAAAACACGCGGTGGTGGTTGCGCTACTAGAAACAGTGATGATAAATGGCAGCAGTGACTTTTATTCTACTACTGTTACTTCACTAGTCTTGTTTCTCGTGGGCATGGCATTATCCCCAACAGTTAAGACACATCAGTTGATGACTAGTCCTGTGCAGTTGTATTAGAACTGGAAGAGTGATCAAATTCAAGGACGATGAAATCAGCTGCGGCATTACAGCTTGTATGAGCGTTTGGGATTTAACCCAGCGCCCAATCCAGAAGCCATTACTGTGGTAAACTGGTTTGTCAGTTCAAGTGCACAGTGTTTTGGACACTCTGAACATTGTAAGACTCTCGCCAATTATGCAACATGCCATGGTCACCCTCGTATAATAGACTTTAATCGATGGACACAGATATGCAACTCTAAGGTCATATCACTTTAGTAATCGCCTTGTCGCTCTGCGCTCACCATAGGGAAGGAAGCTTCACTTTACATTGCGAGAGGATCTGAAAGGTATGAGGATAACATCAAGATGGAATACTTCGTATAGTACAAGTTTAGGCTTTAGGCGTCGGTGGGTTCACATTAGTTTATATACGGTGTCCGGTGACTGTGCCATAACGTCAGGATTCGATTCCTGACTTCGTACCACGTCCAAAGTATTAAAACCAACGCCGGTCAGGTTCACAACCGTTAAACATCTACGGGACTTTTGAACTTCGCGCTTGTTGGTAACATTTATCAGGCTGCGGGACGGTTGCATACAACGCCTGACAGACGACATTTACACTAACTTTTTGGAAAATAAACTGCCAGCACTCTTAAAAGACATTCTTCCCAACACAGGCCATCACATATACTGCCAACACGATGAGCAACCTGCCCATTTTTGTAGGGGCGCTAAAATGGGCCAGACTGTGTACGCAGGCCGAGGGTTGCCATTTTGAGCACTTGTAAACAGAATGTAATATTGTAACATTGTTTGAAGTAAAGAGAACCACGTCTTCCACTAACCTTGTGTGTTCTCGTGCCCACCAGCCATACTCTTTCATATATCAAAATCCTGTGACTTCATAAAACTTTATAAACCACACATACATCCATCCATACATACATAATACATACACACAAACGTACATACATATACACGTACATAAAACACATACATACATACATACATACATACACACATACATACATAATACATACACACAAACGTACATACATATACACGTACATAAAACACATACATACATAAACACATACATAATACATACACACAAACGTACATACATATACACGTACATAAAACACATACATACATACATACATACACACATACATACATACATACACACAAACGTACATACATATACACGTACATAAAACACATACATACATACATACATACACACATATATTCATACATACGTACACACACACACACACACACACACACACACACAAGGCAGTACACACGAACAAAGATCCAACGCCACTCTTTGTTACCGCAACTGGTGGCGGTAAATTGAATTGCCGTATAAAAGGGAATTCCTGTTCACAGACTTTCATCGACGCCAGGTGAGGGAGTCGCTATATCGGAGTGGCTCTACTGATATACAGTGCGGCGCGGAATCGACGTTCACACGCGATGGTATTTTTGCACGAGAAAGGGAAAAAATGAAATGCACCAGTTTAATGTACAACGCAATTTACGTGTTTATAAGTTCTGACAGACATCTTGACGGTGGCCTCGTCTACTTCCAACACTCTGCCTTAAACAATTCACAAAATCGTCATAAATTCGGCCCAGCAGCTACTGATTTATGATCACAACTTCATCCATAATAGCATGCTTCAGCCACTCTAAATTGTGTGTGGTTGATTCTTGTACATGCTTTCTTGCCAGAGTCCCCTTGGAAGAAATATGGGACTCTGAGGACCGGCGAACGTATAGGCAATGTGCTCTGCAAAACGCGAAATAATTCCGTTGAGCAGTGTGTGCTGTGGCTCATGTTGCTAGCAGAGATTATTGGGATCCACACTTAAGCGCTTCCAACTGCGGAGGTAAAACGTCCTTCAACATACCTATGAAACGCCCACCATTAACTGTAACCGTCCAGCGCTTCAAAGAAAAATGCACCCACAATCCAAAATGTAGCTACTGCACACCATACTGTCACTTTAGGTGTATGCGATGTCTGCTCGTGCGGTTCTATAGGTTTACTGCTACCAAATATCGCATACTTTATTTATTAACAAAACCTAACACACGGAAATTAGCTTCGTCGCTCATTAAAGCAGTATTAAAAAATTAGAAACCTTCACTGAGAATTCCGAGCATCGTGTTATAGAATTACACTCGACACACTTTATCGCGGGAAGAAGAGTGACTGTACAGTCTGTCTCGTGTGAGACTGAAAATGCTTACTGCATTTACGTCCTGCAGCAGTCCCAGACTGTTTCTGGATATGCCTAAGATACGACACATCACCTGGCACAACACGTTCAAAGGATTCCCTTACTTTCTCAACGTTTTCTTAAGTAGGTATAGTTCTTGGAGCACCATGCGCCATGTCTGTTACACTACTACCAGCTTCAAGCGCACGTATCCAGCCACAATTATGGCGCAAGTTAGAATCAAGCCATGCCTATGAACATTACACTGTAGCGGCAAACGACACTGTGCCTGAATGAAGGCCTTTGTTTCGTGCTAAAAACGTATGCTACGTAGTCTACCGATCCCTAGTAACGGAACAGTTTTTCGAATGGCATGCCATCATCTGCTATTGATGTGCAGACGCTACGCCCTCTCGCGTAGGACAAAATTGCGTTCTGAAATCTGTCAGACGGCTCTGCGCTGAACTATGTTAAGCTTATACCACTATAAGCAACGTAGCAGTACGTAATCAACAATAACTGAAACACCACAAAGGCGTAATGGCAATGGAGGTGAAACTTCACGATAGCTTACCTCGACACAAGATAAAAGTATTGCATTATATAATTTATCAATTACAGTCCGTTTAAGTTGTCAGTAGCTGTCGAATGACTGGATAGTGAATCTTTCTTTCTCTCTTTCTTTCTTTCTTATTCTGACCTCCTACCTACTCGTTGTAGGTGTAGGGGGTTCCTGACCACACTCAACGGCACGCGCGCAGACACACACACACACACACACACACACACACACACACACACACACGGTAAGACTCCTCTGGACGAAGGATCGGCTCGTGGCACAGACCTCCACCTAACAACACACAACACTCTCAAGAGACATACATCTATGCCTCCGGCGGTATTCGAACCCACAATACCAGCAAGCGAGCGGCCGCAAACCACCGCGCGGCCACCGTGATCGGCGGAAACTGAATCAAGAAATCTAATCGAAAAGGAAGGTAGCGGTCGTGGCCTGATTTATATCTGTTGAATTTTGATGGCCCAGTTGTCAAGACAACTGATGACTGTGTGAAATGTGTCTGTGTGGAACACTTTTTTTTGGATTTCGTATTACAAATATGGCGACACATAACCGTGGTGTTCATATTTTATATTACACCCATCGCTTGTTAACGTCCACACCGCACCGCACCTCCGCCATCTCGCTGTCAAGCACTAGATATCGTAACATTCCACTGCAGTCACTGTTCATATTAATGTCCACTGTTTCCTTAATCTCCAATGGAAAAAGTTTCACAGCATACAGCCTCTTGGTAAGCTCCAGATGGGTGGGGCATGTGACACGTATGGGGGACAGGAGAGGTGCATGTATGGTTTTGGTGGAGAGACCTGACGGAAAGAGACCACTCTGAAGACCCATGAGAAAATTGGATGATAATATTAAAATAAATCTCGAAGAAGCGGGATGGGGATCGATCTGGCTCAGAATAGGGACATGTGGCGGGCGCCACGCGTTCCATAAAATGCAGGGAACTTCTTGACTGAGGACCTGTTAGCTTCTCAGGAATGAATCTGTTCAATGGAGTTAGAGCCTCTGAAAGAATAATGCAACGAAACACCGAAGGACTGTGACAGTCCATGTGGATAACAGCACTGCGAATTCGCACTACTGCCACCACAGGTTCTCACGCTTACCACTCTTACCAGTCCAATTCAAAAGAAGAAAGCACTTCCTCTGTTTTCAGAAACAAATATTTGCCAGCTTTAATGCCTACCAACGTCTTCATGAACATGAAAGCACTACTGATGGCACAAATAGACTTAATCAACCGCGCAGTGTCTGCTACGTCATACCTTTCATCCACTGTGAGCGCAACATCAAATGACATTGCTTTTTAAGCTGTTCAAACGAATCTGTTGCCATTTCTTGCAAGCGCCTAGTACAACTTCGGGGCGAAAGGCTAACATTTTGCAACTTCTTTTCTTACCTGGACACACATCTTCAGCTACGCTTTAAATATTCTGAGTCCTTCTTTAGCAATTATTTCCACCAGAACACATTTAGCACAAACAATCGATTCAGTATGACTACTTCCTTTGTTAATTGTGTTCTGCTGACCGATCAAAGACGCTTTCAACTGACTGATTTTATTTTTCCTATTCCCTTTACGCTCCTTCAGTGGCGTAGCTGGGCTTTCTGGAGGCCGGGGCCGCGTATGACAGAGGTTATATGAGTTTTACAAAATCAGAATAGTTGATTCACTCTCCTTTTATTCGTGCCAATAAATTAAACAATTTAAAATCTGCTGACAGCAGAAAATAATTTTTATGTAAATATTTATTTTGTCGCCCCTTGCATTTTGCTGCCCCGGGCGGCGGCACAATTTGCCCCCACCCCTAGCTATACCACTGCTCGTAATGACACCAGATATATTCTCGGATTACAGAAATGTGTCTGTAACAGTAAAGACTAACCACTCCAACTGCATTTTCATTAAAGAAGTATTTACTGCTTCAATCATCATTACAATTCTACCTTCATTACGAGCTTCCTGTTTGAAGCCATGTTAGAATTTATAGAATTACCACACTAATATAACGCACTATAATCCGCATTTGTATGTGAAATACCATTGAAAGGGGGCCTCCTACTGCATGTACAGTTCGTGGAATTTCCAGGACTTAGTCGGAATGAATAAGCTACTTCCATTTTTTTGCGCCAAACTTCAGAAAGTGGTATTGTGCTGCTTATTCATTTCTACTTTCCGTTTTTCTTTTCGTGAATCAAAATGTTTCTGCTCTGTTGAATTCAGGCGTCCTCGGGCCGTACGAAAAAGCAGCGAATGTTGCTGACCTACGAACCAGAGCCTCGCAGCGAGTATTCTGTGCAACTTAAGACCTCAGCGATGGACTGCCTAGGAATGAGCTCATTTTTTTTATTTCACAGAAGTTCTGATAAGTAACATTACATCCTTAAAATAGACAGGAAGTTGCTTTAATAGTGAAACACACTAAATTGACACTGCGTCTGTTCAACCTATGGTTCCAAAAGCCATTCCAAAGGAATTAGTAGAATTATGACTTGCTAACCATAAAGATAAAACAAAGGTCACATCAAACCAACGAATTCTGTTTGACCGCGCTATGCTTCGGTGTGTCAGATTTCAGAATAAAACAAGACAGGGACATGCATATATCGTAACATTCTGGCGGTTTCGTGCAACCATTGTTGCTGTGAAAAAAAAAATTATTACATTCTGAGTGTGTATTTGTAGCCTTAGATATCCAGCATGCAATAAGCATGCGTCATATTGTGACCTGCCCGGCTCTACAATATTTTTACACAATATCTCATAAATGTTACGATTTTCAAAAAACTGTACTGAACATAACATGTGCGTTTTGAGTTTCACTACAACATTTTTTTTCAGAAACATTTCTTATTCTAAACAGAAGTGAGCGAGATATGATAAAAAAAAAGTTACATTGGTCTCCATGTAAAATATCCGTTATTGTTATCAGATTTTAATTAAAATCGAATTTTCTGTACACATTTTCGAAATATTCCCAAATATAAAATGCCATAAAAGTTCGTCCAGTGGGAGCTGTTCAATGCGGACAGACGGACGGACTTTGCGAAGCTAACAGTCGCTTTTCGCAATTTTGCGAACGCGCATAAAAAGGGGTTTATTTTTAATATGTGCGACCTATTCGTATGGATATTGTCAAGTTTCATTAAAACCAAATGCGCTCTTACTACAAGAAAGTTTCTGATGTCCCGCTCTAGACCATGATCTCATTTACGACTACCGAATGAATAAATTAATAACCTGGATTTTACAAACCCATTCGGCCTACTTCAGGCGACTGCATCTTGTCGAAAAAGGAGACAAGAGTGCCAGGACTTGTTCACCACATCCTCTGCACTGATTTGGCTTAGTTCTGTCGTATTCAGCACGTCAGACGAGGAATAACGTGAAAGGTAAAGCTGTCCCAGCGCAAGTCATAAAGTCATAAGGGATGGAAGAGGTATAACTGCAATCACTCTTGGGCTCAGCTCTATGTTGAGTTGAGTGGTCAGTTTCACGACAAGGTCGCTTTACCCTCGGGGCAACACCAAACCTTACCCACTGGGTGGGATGCGGAACTGTTCTTCACCTTTCCGAGAACAGGAAAACCTGAAAGAACCCCGATTCTTCGGGAACACAGTCACTAATACTGACTTAACTCTCTGTATGCCAGCATTTGTGTGGATATTCCTGCCGCGGAAGCGTGAAGATTGGTTACAAATAAGTAAAATTTTCCCTGTTTTCACTGAATTCAGTAACATGCAAACTTTAAGCAAGAATCTTTAAACGCTAGCTTTAGGAGAAGACATGGCCAAGAGGACTCACAGAGTCGGCAGGCAAAGTAGCTTTGTTGAAATTGAGAGAAACATAGAAGATGCGCAAATTCAGACAGTGAAATATGCACTTCATCTCCTCTTCATCACGTCTTCATTTTTCAGAGAAGGATTATAATGAAACATCGCACGGGTACACTTTTAGGCTTGCATAGTGTCTTTTCAATCCAAACGTTTATTACTTCATTCATAAGAGCCCGCCACCTGTCCAAATCCTGATCCAGATCAATCCAGTCCGTACCCTTTATCACACTGCTTGAAGAACCAGTGTAATATAATCTCATCCACGCCCAGGTCTTCCAAGTGGTCTTCCCCTCAGGCTTCCCCACTAAAGCCCTGTATGCACCACTCCTCTCTCCCGTATACGCTTTTTGATTTTATCACCCAAATAATGTTTGGTGAGGAGAGCAAATCATAAAGCTCCTCACTATGTCGTCATCTCCACTCCCCTGTTACCTCAACCTTCATAGACCCAAATATTTTTCCTCGTTTCATGTTGTCATTTCATAGTACAGAATTGCTCTTTATCGCACGACAATGTTGGTCGCATTTTTCTATCGAGTGTGTCCGATAATGTAATAACCTCAATCAGCAACTCTACAGGGACAAACATGAAAGGCTTCTGATTTATTTAACACACACACACACACACATATATATATATATATATATATACACACACACACACATACATATACACACTTCAGGGATATATCTTAGTACGTAACAATGCTTCGTTCTATTATTTTCCCACCCAAACTAGTCGTGTAACAATTAGCTACCCCATTTGACTGCGAACACATTCTTAACCACAGAATAAGACGGAATTTTCACGCACTTAGAAGAGAGTGTTTTATTCCTTGTGTTACGTTTCATGACTGACCACGCGTTGTTGTAAATCATATTTATGCAGCAGTTAATTGCACACGTGGAATAGGAAATAAGCATAGCTTCACAACATCGTAGCGACCTGTATCATGGAAAGCATCTCATGCTTTCCATGCATCTTACGGTATGTGTTCAGCATGAACCAAAATGCATAGTAACAAACAACACGCAAAATTCTCTACATAATCTAAACCTAAACAATTACCAACGTACGGTACTGAACAACAAACATCTTTCATCAAAAGCGTGCTCCTTTTGAATTAAGGCTCCGCATCTACAACCTTTTGGTAAATATTTAACTCCAAAATTACTGTCCTGAAATTATCATAACTATCATAACTAACCTTCTGCACTAATATTAATTTAATAAGCTGCCATTAACTTAGCATGTACTAATAGAGTGTTTACAAATGTAAGAAACTATCGATTACTTACCGGGCAAACAAAACTCCTGTCACAATTCTGGTGTGATAAACTAACCTTCACAAGAAAAATTAACGACTTTTCTGACAGGAACACATAACAGCACGGGCAATAGTGGGTGATAATGACAGGTAAAATACAGACAGAACGTAACAATATGTAACTCGAACACTTATCAAAATATAACATGCATACTGTCAGCCCTCCAGTCCAAGTCCACTGAACTGCTAGTCGGACTAGACAAAAATTCGCCTTCGCTGTGCACCGAGATATATTGACTGAGCGATGCGGACCATCCCTACATGCTGTTCCAACGATTAATTCCAGCAATCCGTCACCAGATGCCAGCAACTACCGCTGTTGTGACTACGGTGACATCTCTGCTAGTATTTTGAAGCTATGCAAAAGGATTGCCTCCGAGGTATTTTAGTGTCCATAGACAGTTGTCTCCGCATGTGTTCTGCTACATTTTGCAGGGACGTCGACTTTGTGTCTACACCTTAAGCCCCAGTAAGATAAGTACTAAATAAATTCAATTCACGGTGCAGTACGTCCGTCTACTTATAAACTTCACCGCTGAATGATTTTTTAAAATATGTTATGAAAAATGGCATTCTCGGTATAGCGATTCGTTGCAGGCTGGACGGTCGGGAGATTGAATCCCGGTGGGGGCGAGATTTTCCACACCCGTCCATACCGGCCCTGGGGCCCATCCAGCCTCCTGTACAATGGGTACCGGGTCTCAGGTAACGAGTCTCTTTCCGGGACCGGGGAGTGGGGTTGACCACACACCCCATCTATCTCCAAGGTTAAATAAAGAGTAGAGCTACACGTCTACTACCCCTCTGTACCTTCATGGCAATTTATATGGTGAGCAGTGCGTATTAAAAGGTAGTTTTACTTACCTCAGCCTCTGTAAGAACACGTGTTTCACCATAAGGGCACGCCATTTAGTTTAGCCCTTCTGTTTTCCTTCTGCAAAGCAGTTTTAAAATCTTGCTGTGTATGTCATCATGATTGCAAGCACATATTCCAGTGGATTTTAATAATCATAAACAATGTGCCACCTTGCATTCAATTTTGTATTGCCGTTTATTTATCAAGCGTGTTTCTCAATAACATGGTAACGCCGTCTATAAAAACTACTGGTCCTTTGAAGACTGTCCACCAAACGTTAACAGCAAAGTAAGAATTGCAATAAGGCTATTAAAACAAACATAAAAAATGTAAACACTTGAGAGTGGGCTTCATAATTCCTTTACGTGTTAGTACCTTCAGTACCGCTATTTTGAATAAATGGCGTAATGGGGAGGGCTCCAAATATTGGTAGTCGACATATTTGTGACAAGAAATTATGGCTGCTAATGCATGGTGTAACACTGATAGTGAACTGCATGTGAACTTTGTGAAGGTAAACTTACCAGTAGAGGAGCATTTGAAATTTTACAGCGTTATGGAAATATCACCGATTGTTAGGGAAAGCAACAAATTTAGTAATCTGAATATTACAACAGAATCATTTTTATCGTTGTCAATTGTAGGCATGCACAATGTTAGTAATGATGAGCTGTTACCTAAGTGAGCAAGGGGCGTGCCTGATATGGCCAGGCAGCAGGGTGCCTAATATGGCCAGGCAGCAGGGTGCCTAATATGGTCTTCTCTACACTAACAGTACAGTGCTTTTTGGCAAAAAAATGTTCACTTTTTCCATTTATTACATTCTATATTGTTTAATGCTATGGATAGGTACAGATTACTGGATAGGAACGGTCAGACCGAGGTCGTGGGAAAGCCGCTGCACAAACCAGCAGACACAGGGAAACGGGAAATGTTAAGACAGAATTTTCCGCATTCCACAGAAAACTCTAGTGCGTTATGTTAAAGATTAGGAGATAACATGCAAGAATTGGGGATTCTAAGCTGGGTAGGAGCTCAGAGAATTCACAGAACTCAGAGACATCTTTTTGATTCCTGAATTCTTATAGAGAAATGCTTTTTCAGACTATTTTACAAAAAGGTTTTGCTGGTTTGCATTTTAACCGGCAAAATAAAATTACAATAAAACTTTTTTTTTTAAGGGAAAGAAGCGGGAGGAAGAAAATGACTGAAAATTTCGTAAGTTGAGTGGCCGGACACGCAGTTGCTGGCGACTGCCTAGAGTTAGTCCTTACAAGTTCAGATTGTTGGAAGTTACAACATTGTGTTAGACCACTCTGAGACATGTAGCCTTTCACTTTTATTGTCATGTGGCAAACCATGTTTAGTCGGAATTGCAAATAATAGTGAAGTAGGTTAGTTAACCTGATAGTTTCTTCCATGGAAGGATGACCGGATGTCTAATTTAAACTGCAGACGTGGGCATGTAAATTGCTTTGACTGTTTAGATTTTGAGTGGAAGGTGAAAATAGCTAAGGCTTGTTGTGTCAAAGTGGTCCTGGGTGGCAGAAAATTCAGCCATTTCTCGGGTCATTATTCGAGAATGGCCTCTGAAAATCGAACCTTCTTCTCTAGTCCCTTCAGTTTTCATTAAGATGGATTATGTTAAGTGCTGATGTTGGCATTATCAGTGGCGGCCTACCTGCCTGAGTAACGAATTCAAAAGACATGTTGGTGCGTATCCTCTTCTGTAATTAGTGTCCTAAGTGGTGTAAAGTAGTAACTTGTTGCTGCTGCTCTCATGTTGTTTACCACCTGATTGGGAGTAGCTCTTTTGCTGGTGCTGGCTTGGTTTTCATCTGACGAGTTGTCTGTTCGTTAAGGGGAGAAAAAAAAACAGAGAAAGTGTTCCCATTAGGTTTCCAGCGAGCTGTGCAGCAGTAATTTTACTCCCACTCCTCTGCAATACCTACATCAAGCAGGCTAGGGTGACGGTGAATGAGTCATAGAAAGCAGTGAACTGGTACTTTCCTTTAAGAAGTTAACATGGGTGTATCCACTCTGTCTTTCTACTGTCCACCACGCTTTTCCAATCCCGACTTCTCCCTACGCTCGCTAGTGTGCATCTTACTGGGCTTTGTCAGCTTCAGGATAAAAATAAAGTCAAAGTCATTTTACAACTGACGGTCTCTCGATCAGTCATTGGTTTCGAAGTCCTTCTGCAGCTTATGACCAGATTTTAGGACGATAAATTTGATATTACCATTTGATAAGCGTTGGATGTCCTCTCAGAAGACAGACAGGGTCTTCCGTTGTCATAAGTCAGCATTTTTTCCTTCATGTTTACATACTTATACATGTTGTGTTTTCACCGTGTACTGTACGTATTCCAAAATACGTAAGGCTCTTTACAATACAGAATGTCCGTCGTTCCAAGACTTGAAGAATAAAAGATCACTTGCTATTTTATTTCACTTCTTATGTGCTCAACATGTTTCGTACATTAATATATCCATCATCAGGAGTTTGCGACTATTCTGTTGAATTACCACATAGGTCGAATTGTTCTTTGTTCGAAGTGTGTTGGAGATTCGGTGTGGTTGGGTTGGAGTGGTATCCGTGTTGCAGGCTTCAGCCTGCGACACGGATACCACTCCATCCACGGATACATGCAAATGTGAAAGGCATAAACAATCTCGTCTATGGCTAAGTTAATTAACTTTCTCGCTCTATTTTGCCGGCTCTTGGCTAAAGTTATATAAGAGAATAATTAAAAAAATATATTTTCACTGCTAAAGGAGAAATAAGCAGATAACTGAACTAAACTAATAACTGAACCTTACAAACGATAAAAAAGATGACGACTGACGTCCTAATCAAAGCGGGAAGGTCCGACACGTCATGCGCACGTGTGTACTACGTTCGCCGATAGTATTCCTTCGCTTTTGTTGTAGCATCCTGATTTCGTTGATAAAAACTGTTCGTTGTAGCATACCCCACTGTACTGTGTTTTCTCGAAATTTAGAGAATTAAAAAAACTTATGGATGTTTGTATTAAAATGTATAGTATTAGGGTGCGTGAAGAATATACTGGCATTATCCGTAAATAATATGCGACTAGATCTTAAGTAAATCATTTATATATATATATATATATATATATATGAGATATAGCAAGGGTCCTATTATAGAACCTTGTGGCACTCCGTGTATAATTTCGGAGTATAGTTCTATTATACTTATTGTTTATTGATACTCTTTGACATCTGTTATTAGGAAAATGTTTGTATAGTGTTTTTTCTTTACCCGTTATACCATAGCATTCCTTTTTAGATAGCAATATATCATGATTTAAATAATCAAAACCTTTCTCTATATCGCAGGAAATACCCCCCAACTTTAATCTGTTGTTCATGGTATTTAAGTTTACATTGGTTATTTTATAAGTGGAATTTTTGTACTATTCTCCCTGCTTCTAAACATATAATCTTCCATGTAGTTTTCATTTTATTATTCGAATTCCTTATCTGTTTCTCATAATTTAATCTCCTTACTGCCTTTATAACTTTCGACAACATTTTACAATAATTATTGTAATAGTGTGCTTTTATGGATGAGTTTTTGCTATTCCTGTTCGCTACGTACAGTCCTCTTTTACTTTTGCAAAAAATTTTCATTTTCGGGTGAAATCCAGGAAATATTTGTAGTCATCCTCCTTACATTATTTAAGGCAAAACATGAATAAAAATCCTTAAATAGGTATTTAAAAATTAATTAACTAATTATAATTAAAAACTGTATTTTCATCCTTCCCCTCGAACTCCGGGTCCCATGTTTAATAAATCAACTGGCTGAGAAAATCAGCAATTGTACATTTAGTTATATATTTTTCTTTTGAAGTAAGTTTGATGATCTAGTGATCAAGTCAAAGGAATATTTATTGTTATAAGTTGTGCATCATGATCCAATAGTCCATTATTTAATGGAAATATTTTGTAGTTGTCAAATTTAGACCTACCAATAAGAATATTATCTATAGCATAAATAGATTCTTTCTCGATTCTATTTGGAAATGTAACTGTAATGAACATGTTATATGAATTTAGTGTTGCATTTAATTGTCGCATTATATCACTATCATTAAGATAATTTATATTAATATCTCCACGCGCGATAAGAGTACTTTAGGGCTGCATAAAGTTTGTAGTGTCATATACAATTGAATTACAGCTTGTTAAGTTTTCCTAGTGGAAGTTTATTAATGGATAAAACACAGGATTCCCTAGCAGTCGAATCAGGTTGAACTGCACATGCCTCAATATCTTAATTGACACAGTAAGTATCTAGAATTATGATACAGAATTTTATGCTTGTATAAATGAAAATGCAAACAGTGCATCTCAGTATATGCTTTCTACTGTAGTATGAACCTAGGAATGATCTTCTATGTGTATGAGATTAAGTTTCATTTGATTTTGAGTACGTTCTGTTAGACAAAATATTTGTGGTAAGTCGTGATTTGTCGTGTGACTTCATTTGTTTTATGTCTTAATCCTCTGATGTTTTGATGGAAAATATTTAAAAACTGTATGTCAGATGAGTGAATTGAATTTAGGGTTGTTGTAGGTGTCATGTTCTCTGACTTAGTGTTACCAGAGTTTTGAAGAGAAGAGTTGTCACTAAGAGGTGTATCATGTATCACTTCCTTTCTGTCTGTTATTGTGGATGTGTTTCTAATTTTTATTACGTGATTACAGATACCGTTATCACCCTGTTGTGGGTCTTTTTTCATTATTGTGAACAATAATTTCTAATACATTATCTTTAGTTAAATCATTGACCATAAAGTATCCTTGTTCCTTGTCATCGAGACTCTCTTCTCTCTCCCTGAAGTTTTATTTACTTTTATTTGAATTGGGTGGACTATCGCTCTTCATATTTATCTTATCATCTTCTTGAGTAGTGTCCCTGTGATTTTATTTAAATTTTATAATAATGGGGAGTTTCTAATGTTTAGTAAGGAGTGTTTTTTTCTTCTTTCCTGTAAGGTCAACCATTCTTTCCTTTATGGTCGTATTGCATGGTAAAGCACGTTTTGTGAAGTCGTTCCTTGATAAAGTTGTTTCTACGATGACTGCATGACCAATCTTTTCCTTCATTTTGCTTAGTTTCCGATTAAATACTTGAATTTTCTTGTTGATGCAAGATAATTCATGTAGATCGTGTCTCTGGGGAACAGTCATTGCTAAGACATTGGTGTGTTTACGGTTAAGGGCAAAGTCCCTGCTGTGTTTAATTTCCATGTTTATTTCACTTTCATTGATATCAATTGCACTGCCCCAAATGTCCAGTACGATCTTAATTAAACTGCTTATTTATTTGTCAGTCAAAAGCGTAATAGCCTCAGGTCTAGCTCCAGAAATCACTGTACCTGTATATACCTGTAACTTTAAAAGTTTTTGCAAATAGTTTGATACTTCAGTGGCGCAGCCTCTGACGTGCCTCTCCTCTATAATGACAATTTTGTTTTTTGTTTTATGTGAAAAACTTTGTTTTAACCCTTTTTTTATGTCTATGAAGTAGAGAAAATCACTTCCAGCACCTTCTTTAAGTGTAGAAGGAAAACAGGTATCTGTACTGTTCAGCACCTACGTGTTGGCCTGTGTAATATATACACAACATGACCTCCTCAATCAACTTCCTCCAATTCTGTCTTGACTGCGCATTAATTCTCCAATTTCTGCACCCAACCCATGTGACATCTTCCCTAACTCATTGCATCACCCCAAATTTGGTTTGACCCTCTTATCTCCATTTCCTCCTGGTTTAGTACAAAAGACTTTCTTGCAGAATCACTTTCTTCCATCATCAGCATATGTCCAGCCCATGTAAGTCTACCAAGTTTAATACATTGCACAACGTCACAGTCATCATAAAACTTATATATTTCAGAGTTTTTGCGCCTCCTCCAACATCCATTTTCATGTATCAGGCCAAATATTTTCCATAGAACTTTACTGTCAAAGTATCTAAGAAGATTCTCACATTTTTTACCCATAGCCCAAGCCTTAGAGCCATATGTTAGCACTGGAAATTAAGGCACTTATCTTCACATGACCACAGTTTTAAAATAAGATGCTTCATTAAACCAAAATAACAATTGTTTGCTGTATCTAGCCTTGCCTTTATCTTCATCATAAGACCACCAGATAAAAAATCTACCACTTTGTGGAAGTTATAACACCCGAAAGATTTTGTGGAAGAAAATGCAGCAAGTAAAATCCTAATATTAAGTGCAGTACACTGAATTAAGATGCAGTGACCCTGGCTAATGGCAGTTTGGGATAGCAACAAGCACTGTGCTGCCCGCCATCATGCAAAATTGTGTGGGTGAAGTGTGAGGCACATAGTCACATTGAATAATGTGTACAGCATTGTCCACCCCTGAAGTTTCCCTTCTTAAGTACAAGAAGGTTTGAAGTACATTCAACCCTCCACTGATTTCAAAGTTGGAATTGATACTGATAAATATCCATCATGCACATGAAACTTACAACCTGTGGACATCAGTCATTATTTTTGCAATTTACTAGGAAATACAAGTAGTACAGAACTGTATGGTATTTATTGCTTCTTTATTCCCCATTTATGCAAATGCTTGATCACTTGTGACAATTACCAACATCTGTTATAATGTATGTCAAGTTGTCAGCAAGTGACAAATAACATCAAGTCCATACAGATTTATTACTTTTACCAGCTTCACTAATGATTTGTAATAATTGTGGTCCACTACTCATAAAAACTCAGCTATTCAATTTTACCAGAATGAGGGGCGTAATTGGGGGGGGGGGGAGCAGCAGAGTCCAAAGTGTAGCTAAATTAATTGTTTTAATAAAAAAATATGAGATTACAATTTTCTGTTATTGAGCCACATTAAAGGACTATTGGGAGGCAGCCATATGCTTACTCACACCGGGCACCATTAAAGCCCAGCTGCACCAATAAACACAACATATATACACATGTCTGTACGAATAGAAAATATTTAACTATGTGTTCAGGCTGGTGTTCTGCAGCATACTTCACAATTCTGAATCCTACCATCTGTCCTCCGTGTCAAAGCATTTAGGTAATTGTCATTTGGAACCATGATTGTGCAGGTGATCATGTCAAACCAGGTGAAGCTACAAAGAGGAAGGTGTTTCAGTGTTTTCAAGCACTATATTTTGAGAGTGGCTTTGCTTAAGGATCCAACCGAATGGTATATTTATGACTGGCTCAAACTCAAAAATGCTTCTGTGTAACTTTTCTTTCTGGACTTGGTATACAAAATCATTTGCATTTTATGCCTGTCTCTTTGTGTGTTTGTCTGCACAGTTAACTAATGTCTTCATGCTCCAGTATACTGACCATACAATATAACAGAGAGTGTCCCTTGCTTGTCATAGTGGCTCCAATTGAAAAGGTACTGTAAAGAAAGTATTATGCCTGGGTGAAAAATAGTAAAGCATAGGATTATATACTTTCTAATGCATCTGGGACAAATTTAAATGTAACTCAGTTACCGTTACCTAAATCAGATGAGCTCGTAGTAATTATTCAACATGTATGGCTAATGGCCGTGATAAGTGGGTCCCTGTCACCATGGCATGGCGCATCCTCAGGTTGCAGATGGAGGAACAGCCTCCAATATGGACGGTAGATGCGAATACTTTGAATAAGCAGTCGCGGACAGCCGACAAGGGGTGATTCTCAAGCTTGTGGGTTGGGCGAGGTGTAACAACTCCTCACTGTAAAAACGTATCTTGTTACGAAATATTCGTACAGAAAGCCTCGGATCTGAACTGATACTTTAGTATGATCTAAGGAATGGAAAAGGGACATGAAATTTGGTATTTGGAACGTTAGAGCCTCTACAGGGCAGGTTCACTACCAGCAGCCAGGGTATTAGAAAGACATAAATTAGATTTAGTGGGTGTGCAGGAGGTTAGATGGGACAAAAGGGGTACAGTAAGAGCAGGAAATTATAATTTATTCTATGGGCAAGGAAACAAAAATCATCAATTGGGAACAGGATTTTTGTACACCACAAAATAGTATCAGCAGTTAAGAGAGTTGTTAAGAGCACATGACTGCAACCAATTTTAAGGAAAAAAAGAACATAACCCAAGTGCTAAAAGTGTTTTAAATTCTCACATATATATATATATATATATATATATATATATATATATATATAAACAATACATCTAATTGATTTGATAAGTGCCTCAGTCTTGCAATATGCATATATGACGAGTGTTGAATTTTTTAAGATTTTTTAAATTGTACCTGGTAGACCTACATTGATAGGTTAATACATATATCAGATAATACATTTGTCAAGGTATCAAAATATTGACAGGCTTATTAATCCAAATGTCTGGAATTCTACACAGCAAATGTAAACAATATGGGATCCCATACTGCAAGCACTGAACATGTCATGTCCATGTACTGAAATGTCTGCCTGATGATGGTTACTTTTAACCAAAACATGAAACAAACTTCACATTATTGAATATATTGTTGTGTTTTGACTGAACAACATTTTAGTTAGAAGCACTAGTGCCTGAGTCAAGTACCTTGGATTTTCAGTAGGCTATTGTAAAGCTAAAAAATCACAACTCACCAGGTATTTATCAAATCCCCGGAGAACTGATTTAGGCAGGGGGTAGAACAATTCGCTATGAGACCCATAAACTTCTTATTTTTATTTGGAATAAGTAGGAATTGCCTGAGGAGTGGAAGAAGTCGATCATTGTACCTATCTATAAGAAGGGCGATAAAATAGTTTATAGTAATTACAGGGGCATATCACTTCTGCCAGCTACATACAAAATGTTATCTAACATCCTGCTGGCAAGGTTAACTCCATATGCAGAGGATATTATTGGGGATCATCAACGTGGATTTTAATGCAACAGGTCAACTACTGATCATATATTCTGTAATCATCAAATACTTGAAAAAAATGGGAATATAATGTAGTGGTGCAGCAGCTCGTTATAGAATTCAAGAAAGCTTATGATTCAGTAAGGAGGGAGGTCTTATGTAATATTTTCATTAAGTTTGATATCCCTATGAAACTGATAAAGCTAATAAAAATGTGTTTGACTGAAATGTTTAGCATATTCTGTGTAGGCAAGAATATTTCTGACATGTTTCCTATTAGGAATGGTTTAAAAAAAGGAGATCCTGTATCATCATTGCTTTTCAACTTTGTTTTAGAGTATGTTCTTGGTAGAGTTCAGGAAAATCAGGATGGCTTGAAATTAAATGGTAACCCATCAGCTTCTGGAATATGCTGATGATATTAATATATTGGGAGGAAGCATACATACTCTACAAAAAAACCAAAGGCTTTATTAGTGGCTAGTAAGGAGACTGGACTAGACATAAATGCTGATAAAACTAAGTACATGGTCATGTCTTGAGATCAGAATGCACGATGAAGTCACAGTATAAAGATTGATAATAATTCCTTTGAAAGGGTGGAAGAGTTCAAATATTTGGGAACAACCTTAACAAATCGAAATTCTAGTCAGGAAGAAATTAAGAGCAGATTGAAGTCAGGGAATGCTTGCTATCATGTGGTGCAGAATCTTTTGTCTTCCAGTTTGCTATCCAAAAATTTAAAGATTAAGATATACAGAACTATAATTTTGTCTGTTGTTTT
>Ga0131853_10006314_pt1 | contig 21405 bp, 21 predicted proteins | sample TergutLab28metaG_FD_92764 | JGI IMG/M metagenome (GOLD analysis project Ga0131853, IMG submission 92764) | Labiotermes labralis P1 segment gut microbial communities from Petit-Saut dam, French Guiana - Lab288 P1 (version 2) (version 2) | ecosystem: Host-associated > Arthropoda: Insects >... | reverse complement strand
TATCGCGTGCTGTGCGCGGCGCCGGGGTACCTTGCGCAGCACGGCACGCCAAAGCAGGTCGAGGATCTGGCCGCGCATGCGTGTCTGGCGATCAAGGAGCGCGATCATCCGTTCGGCGTCTGGCGTCTCGACGTGCGCGGTGAGATGGTGTCCGTAAAGGTGACCGGTCCGCTTTCCACGAATCACGGCGAAGTGGCCGTGCAATGGGCGCTGGCGGGGCGCGGCATCGTGCTGCGTTCGATCTGGGACGTGCAGCCGCTGATCGAGGCGGGACGGCTGGAGCGCGTACTGCCCGATGTCACGCAACCGGCCAACGTGTGGGCCGTGTATCCCGCGCGGCTCGCGCAATCGGCGAAAGTGCGCGTGTGCGTGGATTTCCTCGAAGAGGCGTTCGCGCAGATTGGCCTGGGCGCCGCCGCGCTGGAAGCGGCGTGAAAAAAATCGGCCGCCGCGGCATGACCGTGGCGACCGTTGAGGCAAGAGCGACCGAAAAGGTCGCTCCCGCTGGAACTACTTTGTAGTAGTACTTATTGTGTTTCGGTCAGCGGCTTGACGGCGCCGTTCTGGACATACCCGAGCACCGCGCGGCCCATGATCAGGCCGCCGTGCGGATCGACGCCGCTCACGCCATCGGGATTGTGGTTCTCCGACAATGCCTTGACGCCCGCATCGAAGTTCTTGCGGATCGCCGCGGTGTCGGTCGTCGTGCCTGCGATCTTCATGGCCTCCGCAGTGGCCCACACGGCCGTGTAGTTCAGCGCATCTTCCGAGGTCGGCGCGCGTCCGCCATGCGATTTTTCGAAGCGCGCGGTGAACTCGCGGGCCGCCGGCGAGGGATCGTCCTGAACCGGCAGCACGCCGATCGCACCTTCGAGCGGGCCATAGCCGCCCGTCGTCTTCGAGATGTCGTCGAGCTTGGCCTGATCCATCACGACGAAGCCACCCTTGAAGCCCAGTTCGCGCGCCTGCTTGATGATGAGGCCGGTGGGTTCGGACGGACCGCCCACGAAGATCACGTCGGGCTTCGCCGCGAGAATGCGGCTCACGCCGCTGTAGAAGTCGGTCGAGTGGTTATACGACATCGGGTTGTCGATCACGACCGTGCCGCCCGCCTTCTCCCAGATCGGACGAAAGCGCGTGCTCCAGTCCTTGCCGTAATCGGTGTCGGTGTTCGCGAACGCGATCTTCTTGCCGAAGCGCGCCATCTCGTACTTCGTGAACGGCGCCATGTAGGTGACGAATTCCGGCGGGATGCGGATCGTCAGCGTGTTGCCGTGCTCGGTGATCGGAGAAGTGCTCGAATAGGCGAGCAGCAGAATCTTGCTCGGCTGATTGAACGTCTGCACCGCGTAGATGCCGCCCGAATGCGGCACGAGCACGACCGACGCATCCGATTGTTGCGCGAGGCGGCGCACGTTGATCGCGGTGGCGCTCGGGTTGTACTGGTCGTCGAGCGGCACGATGTTGAGCTTGAGCGGCTTGCCGCCCACTGTGAGCCCGGCCTGATCGACTTCCTGCGCCGCCATCTGCATGCCGTCGAGCACCTGCTCGCCGTATTGCGCGGCGCCGCCCGAGAGCGGGCCCGAATACCCGATGTTGACCACGCCGTCCGCCATGGCCGGAACGCTGGCCATGGCCAGCAGCGTGACGGCGCATGCCAGCGCCTGTTTCTTCAGCGTCATCGACTGTCTCCTCTTCTGGGTTTTAGACCGGGATGTCGTGCGCTCCGCCTGGCGCTCTAGCCGCCGACGTACGCGCGTCGTACCGCTTCGTTGTTCGCGAGACTCTCGTACGTGCCTTCGAGCACGATGCGCCCAGCCTCGACCACATACGCACGATGCGCGATCTTCAGCGCGGCATGCGCGTTCTGTTCCGCGAGCAGTACCGTGGTACCGGCGCGGTTGATCCGTTGAATGACTTCGAACACCTGCTTGACGACGAGCGGCGCGAGACCGAGCGACGGCTCGTCGAGCATCAGTACGCGCGGGCGGCCCATCAGTGCGCGGGCGATCGCGACCATCTGCTGCTGGCCGCCCGAGAGCGACCCGGCCGTTTGATTGCGGCGCGCGATCAGATCGGGAAAGAGCGCGTACACCTCGTCGAGCCGCGTGCGATTGCCCGCGCGATCGGCGCGATGCGTGTACGCGCCGAGCATGAGGTTCTTCTGCACCGACATCAGCGGAAACAGCTTGCGGCCCTCGGGACAGTGGATGAGACCCGCGCGCACGATGTCGGCCGGGCGACGGCCCGTGAGATCGGCATCCTTCAGGCGGATCTGCCCGGCGCTCACGCGGCGCAGTGCGCTCGCCGCGTGAAAGATCGAGCTCTTGCCCGCGCCGTTCGCGCCGAGCAGCACGACGAGTTCGCCATCGCCGGCATGCAGCGTGATGTTGTCGAGCGCGCGGAAGCTGCCGTAGTGCAGGCTGACGTTAGTGAAGCTCAGCATGGTCGCTCCCGAGATAGGCGTCGATGACCGCCTGATTCGCGCGGATCTCGGCGGGCGTACCTTCGGCGATCTTCTCGCCGTGGTCGAGGACGAGAATCTTGTCCGCGAGATTCATGATCATCTGCATCTTGTGTTCGACGAGGCAGATCGTGATGTCGTGCTTCGCGAGCTTGCGGATCAGCGCGGCGAGCGAGTCGGTTTCCTCGGGGTTCAGCCCGCCGGCCGGTTCGTCGAGCAGCAGCAGGGCGGGCTCGGTCGCGAGCGCGAGTGCGATCGCCACGCGCTTGCGTTCCTCCTGGGTGATGGTGCCCGCCGGTCTTTCTTCGACGTGCGAAAGACCCACGAAATCGAGCACCTCGCGCGCCTTGGCGCGGCACGCGCGCTCGTCGGCACGGCAGCGCGGCGTGCGCAGCAACACGTCCCACAGATTCGTGCGCGTATGCAGGCGGTGACCGACGATCAGGTTGTCGAGCACGGTGGCGCGGTCGAACAGCGTGGTCGTCTGGAACGTGCGGGCCACGCCGAGCCGTGCCATCTGATCGGCGCGCAGGCCCGTCACGTCCCGGCCGCGCAGGACGATCTTGCCGCTGCCAGGCCGCAGCACGCCGCTGATCAGATTGAAGAAGGTCGTCTTGCCGGCGCCGTTCGGGCCGATGATCGCGTTGACGCGTCCGGTCTCGATGTGCGTGGTGACCGCGTTGACGGCGGCGAGGCCGCCGAACGAGATGCCGAGATCGTCGATATCAAGCATGCGGTTCTCCGCTGACGGCGCGCGGCGCCTGTTCCGCTACGCGCCGGGCGCGAGCACAGCGGCGCGCCCAGAGGCTTTGCCAGAGACCCACGAGCCCATTCGGCATAAAAATTAGCAGTACGATCAAAAGCGGGCCGAACACTACGAAACGATAGCTCTGCATGAACTGCAGATTTTCGGTGATCCACGGCACGGCGACTGCGCCGATCAGCGGCCCTGCAAGCGTGCCGACGCCGCCGACCACCATGTACATCGTCATGTCGAAGGTATGGTCGATGGCCGCCAGATCGGGGCCGAGGAAGCGCACCGCGCCGGCATAGAGGCCGCCCGCGAAACTCGCGTAGCAGACGGAGATCAGGAACGCGTTGACCTTTGTGCGCATCAGGTTGACGCCGAGTGCCTGCGCGAGCGGCTCGCTGTTGCGCACCGCGATGAACGTATAGCCGACGAGCGAGTTCACGATGCGCTGCATGAGCCACATGCCGAGCGCGAGAAACGCGAGCGTCAGGTAATAAAGCGCGAGCGGGCTGTCGAACGAGACGGGACCGATCGAAGGCGGCGACGGAATGCCGATGATGCCGACCACGCCGTGCGTGAGCCCATCCCACTTCTCGATGACGAGAAACATGATGTAGCCGACGCACAGCGTGAAGATCGCAAAGTAATTGCCGCGCAGGCGCAGCGACAGCGGACCGATCGCGAGCCCCAGCACGAGCGCGGCGATGCCCGCCGCGCCGAACGCGGCCCAGAACGGCCATTGATGATCGACGGTCAGGATGCCGACCGTATAAGCGCCCACGGCAAAGAAACCGCCGTGCGCGAGATTGAACTGCCCGGTGTAGCCGGCCAGCAGATTCATGCCGACCGTGGCGAGCGCGAAGATGAAAGCGGTCGACATCACCGTGAGCAGGTAGTCGTTGCGCATCGCGAGCGGCAGTGCGATGCCGATCGCGAGCACGGCGGGCCAGGCAAAGCGGCGGGCGTAGGTCATGAGGTGCGCAGTTTCGTGGCGAAGAGTCCCTGCGGACGCAGCGACAGAATCACGATGAGCAGGGCGAAGGCGATCAGGTCTTCGTAATCGGACGACACGTAGAACGCACCGAAACTTTCCGCGAGCCCGATGATGAGTCCGCCGACGATCGCGCCGCGCACACTGCCCATGCCGCCGAGGATGATGATCACGAAGGCCTTGAGGATCACGAGCTGGCCCATCGCCGGATAGACGAGGTTGATTGGCGCGAAGAGCGCGGCCGCGATGGCCGCGAGCGCGCCGGAGATCGCATACGTGAGCATCTCCACGCGATGCGGATCGATGCCCATCAGCGCGGCGCCCTCGCGGTTCTGCGCGACGGCGAGGATAGTGGAGCCGAGGGCGGTGCGATGCAGGAACAGTTCGAGTGCGAGCATCAGACCGAACGCGGCGGCGATGATGAGGAGCCGCTGGATCGGCGCGACGATGCCGCCGATGTTGAGCACGCCGGACCACGGACCCGACATGTGATGGAAATCGGCGCCCCAGATTGCCTGCGCGCCCGCCTCGAGAAACAGCATGAGCCCGATGGCCGCGATCATCGGCGAGAGTTCGGGGGCGTGGCGCAATGGATAGAACACGAGACGCTCGGAGAGCACCGCGAGCAATGCGGTGCACAACGCGGCGGCGGCCATCGCGCTCCAGTAGCCGAAGCCGAGCTGGGTCGTGAAGAGAAACGCGCAAAACGCGCCGACCATGTAGAAGGCGCCATGCGCGAAGTTCGGCACGGACATGATGCCGTACACGAGCGTGAGGCTTTATGCTTTAAGGCTACAGCTACCACCGAGAGTCAAACCGTTGAGGACCTGCTGCAGGAACAATTCCACGTGAGCAAACCTCCTGAATGCATCGGGAGAGGGCCGTATCCGGCCTCGTCGTCTGGCAGGCTCAATTTGATGATGGATTCTGCTATGCAGTCACCCTGGGGTGAATACTGAATTTCGCACGAGCGTGCGATGTGCGAGAAAACCCCTATGTAGGCGCAAGTTTGCGCGCTGCATACAATTCAATCTGATAGTGTTGCGCTAGACGTTTCCGGTCGATAATTCTGCAATGCAGACGTTGCTTCTGAAAACTCTCAAGCCGAGCGCCCATGCCTACCGAACGCCCCGCCTTCTGGCCGTCGCATTTGCCGCTGCATCACACGATTCCCGCCACGAATCTGTTTTTCAATGCGCAGGTGTCGGCGGCGCGCTTTCCGGACAAACCCTTCACGATCTTCTACGGTGCGGCGCTGACCTTCAGCCGCTTCGCGGAGGAAGCGCAATGGATTGCCGGTTATCTGCAGCAGGAATGCGGTGTACGCGCGGGCGACCGCGTGTTGCTGTACGGGCAGAACAGTCCGCAATGGATGATCGCGTACTACGCGATCCTGCGCGCGAATGCGGTGGTGGTGCCGGTGAATCCGATGAACCTTACGGAAGAACTACGGCATTACGTGGACGACAGCGGTGCGCAGACGATCTTCGTGGCCCAGGACCTCTACGCGCGCGCCGCGCCGCTCTTCGGTGACGGCGAGGGGCAACTGCGCCGCGCGCTGGTGATCACGTATCGCGACTATATCGGCGAAGAGCCGGGCGTGACGCCGCCGGCGTTCGTGACCGAGCCACGGCAGGTGGAAGGCGAGCGCGTGCATCACTGGCTCGACATGCTGGAGCGCAAGATCGCACCGGGTCCGCTGACCGCCGGCCCCGACGATCTGTGCGTGATGCCGTACACGTCGGGCACCACGGGCCGGCCCAAGGGCTGCATGCACACGCATCGCAGCGTGATGGCGACGGCGGTGGGCGGCATCCACTGGTTCGGCGCGTCGCCCGATGCGGTGCAGTTGTCGGTGCTGCCGCTCTTTCACGTGACGGGCATGCAGAACAGCCTGAACGGCGCGCTCTACAACGGCTCGACCGTGGTCATGCTGCCGCGCTGGGATCGCGATGCGGCCGCGCGCATGATCGAGCGTTACCGGATCAGCGGCTGGACCTCGATCTCGACGATGGTGGTCGACTTCCTCGCCAATCCGGATCTGGACCGCTACGACCTCTCGTGCCTGACCTCGATGCGCGGCGGCGGCGCGGCGATGCCCGACGCCGTGGCGAAAAAGCTGCGCGACCTCATGAGCATCGAATACGTCGAGGGCTATGGCTTGTCCGAGACCATCGCCGGCACACACATCAATCCGCCGCAGCGGCCCAAGCCGCAGTGCCTCGGGATTCCGGTGTTCGACATCGACTCGCGCGTCATCGACCCGCTGACGCTGGCCGAAGTGCCACAGGGCGAAACCGGCGAGATCGTGATTCACGGTCCGCAGGTGATGCTCGGCTACTGGGGCAACGCGAAGGCTTCTGAGGAGGCCTTCATCGAGATCGACGGCAAGCGCTTTTTGCGTACCGGCGACCTGGGCCGCGTTGATGAGGAGGGCTACTTCTTCATGACGGACCGGCTCAAGCGCATGATCAACGCGTCGGGCTACAAGGTCTGGCCCGCCGAAGTCGAATCGCTGATGTACCGGCATCCGGCGATCCACGAAGTCTGCGTGATCGGTGTGGCCGATGCGCACCGCGGCGAGACCGTCAAGGCCGTGGTCGTGCTCGGCGCGGGGCAGGCGGGTGCGGTGAACGAGCAGGATATCATCGCGTGGGCGCACGAAAACATGGCGGCGTACAAGGCGCCGCGTATCGTCGAATTTGTCGAGGCGCTGCCGAAGTCGGGCAGCGGCAAGATTCTCTGGCGCGTACTCAAGGAGCAGGAAGCGCAGCGCGCCGGATAGTCTTATATTCAGGATCATTAAATAGTTATGACGATTGAGCTTGAAACTCTGGTCGCGGAAGTGGCCGAGCGACCGTTCGCCAACGTTGCGGATCTGATTCACGAATATGCGGCCGCGCACGGCGAGCGAGCCGCGCTCATCTGCAACGGCGAAACGATCGACTACGCGACGCTCGACGCGCGCGTGGAGCGCTTCGCATCGGCTTTGCAGCGTGCGGGCGTGCGTCCGCGCGAGGCGGTGGCGATCTGCGCGAACGGATCGATTGCCTATGCGGTGGCTTTTCTCGGCGCGTTGCGTGCCGGCGTGGCGGTGGCGCCGCTTGCGCCGTCGTCGACCTCGCAGGCGCTGGCGGGCATGCTCGCGAATGCCGAAGCACGGTTGCTGTTTCTCGATCAGTTCGTGGCCGAAGCGCTCGATGCGCTGCCGCAGCCGCCCGCCGTCCCGCGCATCATGCTCGACGGTTCGCCCGGCGGCGAGGCGCTCGAAGCGTGGCTGGCGGCGGCGCCCGAGCGCGCACAGCCGGTGCAGGTCGAACCGGGCTGGCCGTTCAACATCATTTACTCTTCTGGCACCACGGGCCAGCCGAAGGGCATCGTGCAGTCGCACGGCATGCGCTGGGCTTACGCGCAGCGCAGCAAGGCGCGCGGCTATGGTCCGCGCTCGCGCACGCTGATCTCCACGCCGCTCTATTCGAACACGACGCTCGTGAGCTTCTTCCCGACGCTGACGTTCGGCGGCGCGGTCGTGCTGATGCCGAAATTCGACGCGACGCGCTACCTCGAACTCGCCGAGCGCGAACGCGTGACCCACACGATGCTCGTGCCGGTGCAGTACCAGCGTCTGATGGCGCATCCGGACTTCGATCGCTACGATCTGTCGGCCTTCGAGGCGAAGTCGTGCACGAGCGCGCCGTTCGCGGCGGAGGTGAAGGCCGATGTGGTTCGTCGCTGGCCGGGTACGCTGACCGAGTACTACGGCATGACCGAAGGCGGCGGGACCTGCGAACTGAACGCGGACCAGTTCCTGGACAAGCTGCATACGGTGGGGCGGCCCGTGGCGGGCCACGACATCCGGCTCATCGACGCCGAAGGCCGCGAAGTCGCGCAGGGCGAGATCGGCGAAGTGGTGGGCAATTCGCCGGCGATGATGACCGGCTATTTCCGCGACCCCGAGCGCACGGCGGAAGCCGAATGGTATGCGCCGGACGGCAAACGCTTCATCCGCACCGGCGATGTGGGCCGTTTCGATGCGGACGGCTTTCTCACGCTGCTCGGCCGCCAGAAGGACATGATCATCTCGGGCGGCTTCAACCTCTATCCGAGCGATCTCGAACAGGAACTGCTCGCGCATCCGGCCGTGCATGAAGCGGCGGTGGTCGGCGCGACGTCCGAGCGCTGGGGCGAGACGCCGGTTGCGTTCGTCGTGCGGCGGTTGGGCGCGCCCGATGCACAGGATCCCTTAGCATTGCTCGACTGGGTCAACGCGCGACTTGGCCGGATGCAGCGCATCGCCGCGCTCGAATTCGTGGACGCGCTGCCGCGCAGTGACATCGGCAAGGTGCTCAAGCGTGCGCTGCGCGAGCGCGCCGACGCACTGGCCGCCGAGCACGAGCGTGCAGCATAGCGGGATAGACGCACTGCACGGTGGCATATAATTCCGACCGCCATTTTTATCCGACCGTCCCATGACCGCAGCTACGACCGCAACCCGCAAGACCGCGCACAAGGAAGACCGCCATTTCGTGACGGCGCTGGCGCGCGGGCTGGAGGTGCTGGCCTGCTTCCGCGGCAACTCGACGGTGCTGACCAACCAGGAGATCGCGCAGCGCTGCAAGCTGCCGCGCTCGACGGTGTCGCGCCTGACGATGACGCTCACGAAGCTCGGCTACCTCGTGCATCTCGAAGACAGCGGGCGCTATCAGCTCGGCATGGCGTGTCTCGCGCTTGGCAGTTCGATGCTCGCGCGCATGGATATCCGCAAGTTCGCGCGGCCGTTGATGCAGGAGCTGGCGGACTTTTCGGGCGGCACGGTCTCGCTCGGCGTGCGCGACCGGCTCGCGATTCTCTATGTCGAAAGCTGCCGCAGCCCGGCGGCGCTCGCGCTGACGCTCGATGTCGGCTCGCGCATTCCGCTTGCGACTTCGGCGATCGGGCGCGCGTGGCTCGCGCAGGTTCTGGAGCGCGAGCGTGTCGACGTGATGCAGGAAATCCAGGCGCTCGACGATGTGGCCTGGCCGCAGATCCGCCGCGGGCTCGAACAGGGGCTGGCCGATTACGCGCGGATCGGCGTGACCTGTTCGTTCGGGGATTGGCAGAAAGAAGTCAACGGCATTGCCTGCGCGTTCGATCCGGGCGGCGGCCGGCCGGTGATGGCGATTAACGTCGGTGGGCCATCGACTTCGCTTGGCGCGGACTTTTTGCTCGACGAGGTGCGGCCGCGGTTGCTGTCGCTCGTGGAGCGGCTGCAGGGTCTGGTGGCCGAGCAGTGAGGGGGCGCCCCCCGGCCGGGTACGCCCGACCGGGTAATCGCGCGCGAGTCAGTGCTTGTGTACTTTCTCCAGTCCGTCCGCGGGACGTACCGCGTGCTCACCGCCCTTTTCGCTTTCGACCTCGTAATAGGGGTCGTCCTTCGATGCGGCGACATACTGACCGTCCAGCTCCGTATCGCGGATGATCCTTCGGACGACGGTGCCTATCGTCATGCCTTGCGGGGTATTCCACGTGACGCGATCGCCTGTCTTGAGTCGTTGAGACATGATGGTGCGCTCCGGTGATGGAAACCAGTCGTTGCCGCATTCTTCGTTCCTGAGGCTGTAATTCAAGGGACGAATCCGATAATTCCAGCATTACGCTCCAGAAGCGTGCACCACTGCATAGCTGCGTAAGCCCTCGTCACGCGAGGTCTTTCCGACATAACCGAGCTCGCGGCGCGCGGCGGCATCGCTCACACTGAATTCCCGCCCGATCATGCGCACCATTGAACGCGACAGCGGCGGATCGCCGTTTTTCCGCAAAGTGGCCCAGACGGTATCCATCAACCGTCCTGAAGCAGAGGCCAGCCAATAAGGCATCGAACGCAGTTGCCTGATCGAAAGACCCTCGACGCTTGCAATTGAGGCGATGAACTCGCGGAATGTTTGCGTCTCTCGATCAGCGATGAAAAAGGCGCGACCGCCTTCGCCGCGTGTCAGCGCGCACTGGACGGCTTCGACGACGTTATCCACGTGGCAAGTGGAGAACGCGTAGTCGCCACGGTCGATAAAAGCGAACTGGCCTGACTGGATCACACGGGGAAGCTCGCGGCTGAACGGATCGCCGGGCCCCCAGATTGCGGGCGGGCGCAACGCGAGGGTGCGAAAGCCCGGCTTGTTGGCGGCCAGCACGATTTGCTCGGCCTGCGTCTTGCTCGCCAGATAGGCCGAAAAGTGCCGCGCAAACGTAGGGGCGCTTTCCTGCGCATGACGGATCGGCGAACCGGATTCGTCCATGATGACGCCCGCCGCGCTGATATGAACAAAACTCGTCACGCCGGCTTGTTGTGCCGCCGCCAATAATTTCGCAGTGCCATCCACATTGGCGTGAAAGAACGGCGCGCGCGGGCCGGAGAAGCGAAACATGGCCGCCGCGTGAACGACGGCATCGAGCGCGGGCAGGACCAGCGGCGTGTTGTTTTCCAGATCGCCATCGACAGGCTGAGCGCCCAGTGCCCGCACTGTTTCACGCGACGACGCCGAACGCGCAAGCGCAAAGACCTGGTGGCCTGCCGCCGCGAGTGCGGGAAGCAAGCGACTGCCGAGAAGGCCGGAGCCTCCCGTGACGAGGATCTTCATGGTCGATCAGCCTTTCGTAGCCGTTGTGCCGGTTGTGAGAATGGCCCGCATGGCGTTCTCGCGGATCTCCTCGAGAACGGCGGACGTGGGTGCTGCCGCATGGCGTTGTTGCGCCGTGACATAGAGCAGGGAAGCCGCGTTGGCCGATGCCCACATCAGATCCGCCGCGGCTTCCACCGCGAGCGCAAGCCGCCCTTGGGCGGCGATGGCGGAAATGCGCTCGATGAGGACTGCGAAAGCTTGCTGCGCCGCCGGAATCTGTGCTCCCTGCAGAACCCGTCCCAGCATCGCTGCGTAGAGTCTGGGCCGGGCTTGCGCGAAACGCACGTAATCGTCCCAGCCGTCGCGCAGGACAGTCACCGGATCGGACGACTGCGCGGCTCTGTTTTTGCTTTCCAGAAACTGCGCGAACGCCTCCACCATCGCGGCGCTTAGCAGGCCATCGGCGCTGCCGTAATGGTGATAAAGCGTCGGCGCGGTGACTCCCGCGAGGGCGCAGACCGCGCGCGTCGAAAACTGCGCCTCGCCTTCTTCTTCCAGAACCTTCAGCGCCGCAGCAAGCAGAGTAGTACGTGTGTCCATGGCGCGAATATAGCACCGATATAGGAGGGTGTATAGCGGCGATATAGTTGTTATGTAATGAGAACGCTTATCATTTGTATTGACCGATGTGGGCCGGATCGGTACGATGCGTCGCTGCATCAGAGCGCACTTCGATCTTTCAACTCGGCCTAACGATGGACCTGAACGTGACTGTGAATTCGACGCCGTCAGCGGCAACAACCGGCCCCGCCAGTGCTGGCGGGGTGCGCACAACGGCCATACAAAGCGGCCAGCAAGGCAAGCGCAGCGGGCGTCAACCGAAGGGCCGGCATCGCGCCGAACGCTACGATGGCGTCACGCGGTTTTTCCATTGGGTGTTCGCCGCCGGCATCATCTACACGAGCATCGCGGGCTACACATTGACCCGACTCGGCAGCGGCCCGGTGCATGATTTTCTGTCGCGACTGAATATGTCGATCGCAACGGTGCTGATCGTACTTTTCCCGCTGCGGGCGGGTTGGAAGAGGGTGCGCGTCGAGCCTCGCGCGCTGCCCGGCGTATCGGCGAGGCAGCGCGTGCTGGCGCACCGCGTACATATTTTGATCTACGTAACGATATTTGCCGTGCTGGCGAGCGGTTTCCTGGCGGTCCCGAATGGCTATTCGTTTTTCGGCCTGATCGAGATTCACACACCATTCACCAAAGGCACGCTCACCGACAAACTCTTCGTCATACACCGCGCGAGTTGCGCACTGCTGGCCAGTCTGGTCGTGTTGCACATACTCGCGGTCGTCAAGCACCAGTTGATCGCGCGTAACGATGTGTTGCGAAGAATGGTGTGAGCGAAGCGCGCGGACCTTGGGATGATCGCGATTGCCGGCGCGATAGGCCAGCTCATAGCCGCGCTCGACTTTCAGCCGGATATCGGGGAACGGCGCGACCAGGCGTCCCGCCGCTCGAAAACTAACGGCTAAAGTCTCCGCGAAGATACGCGGCGACCGGCCCGGTTAGCGCGATGTCGTGCAATTCTTCCGGCGAGGCCAGACGCGTGCCGACTATCTCTCGGTTATCAAGCCGCAGCGCGGGCAGGCTATCGAGGTGCAGTTCGAAGAAATACACCCGGTCTCTTCGCCCGTCCCAGACGCCGTAGACACTGCCCGCCGGGCGCAACGGGGCTGACGACAGACCGATTTCCTCCACCATTTCGCGCTGCGCGGCGACGTCGGGCGTCTCGCCGGGGTGGATACTGCCGCCCGGAAAATTCCACTCGGCCCGATACGACGACTTCACGAGCAACAGCGCCGTCCCGACGTAGATTGCCACTAGCGCGCCTTCATGGTTCGGCCGCCGAAGATGCCACCAGACACGAGCAAGCCAGAATCCCACGCGCAGCGCCATGCGCCAGACCGAATCGATCAGCGCGGCCCGCACGGCCGGTCGCCCTGGCTCAAGACTCGGCATCAGGTTTCTCCTTTTCCTTCATGGTCGATAGGTCTACCGGGTCGCGGTCGATTGTCGTCGCGTGAATCCCGTAAAGCCGCCTAGTGTTGCATACTCGCGTCCATGTTCCCCAAAGCGTTCAGGGAAATGTCCGCCCTCGCATTGAATACTTTTGGGGATTGGCCTTGATTAACGAGTAGGCCACATAGCGACACTGCCAATCACATCGCCTTGCCCGGCTCGAAAGCAACCAGCTCGGCCGTGATCGTTCCCTGATCGAACTCTGCTTCCCACGCGATGGGACCTCTAATGGGTGCGATCCGTGCCTTGATGCTCAGCGGCCCGTCATCCACGGGCGCCAGCGTCCGCGATTCCAGCAGCATCTCCGGGCGGGAAGCCCCGGAGATTTCCTGGCAGCAGAGCCTCAAAGCGAGAGGCGATCGCGACAAATACGGCGAGATCGCCACGCCCAGGAAATCTCCGAAAATGATGGGGGGAAGGCGACTCGATCGCTCCAGCTGAGTCCCGGCATCGCGCAGTAGGGTACAACCGGGAGGCTCATCGACCACAGCAGCAGCAGGGGTCCGGGGCGCCCTTCGAGCGCGTGCACCCGCAGGCCGTCGACGTCGGCTCGCATCACCAGGCGACCGCCCCTTCCGTCCGTGACGCAGTGGTTGCCTGCCGGGTCCAATGTCGTCGAGAGATATTCGCTCAGAGAAAAGCGCGCAAACCGTGGCGGGATGCTGCCAGTCGAGGCGATGCGCCACAGCGTCGTCCCTGGGGCGAGGCCGGCGGCAAGGCTGAACGTGGCCGGCACGGGCAAGGCCGCTCGCACCAGGTTGCCGGTCTCCGGAATACCGGCCTGGATCCAGGTCGGCGTCGCATCCGTTTCTGTTGCCACCTGAATGTAGTTGACGAGTTTGAATGGCAGCGTCGGCGCGCCGGCCAACGGACCGGTCTGTACGTGCATATGGAGGTGGGGTGCAGGGCTGCGGCCTGAATTGCCGACCGCGCCGAGTTCCTGCCCCAACGTGACGCGCTGTCCCGCAGTGACCAGAATCGTCCCCTTGCCGAGATGGGCGAGCATCAGCCAGAAGCCCTGGTCCATGCGGATGACAATATGATTGCCCCAGTTCTGGCTGTAATTGCTGACGCCGATCGGGTTGTCGTCGACGTCGTTGCACATCAGTTCGACGACGCCGGCGGCCGGACAATAGATGCGGGCTCCCAATATGCCGCCGGACGATCCTGCCTCATAAGGCAACTCGAAGTCGAGTGCGTGAGACCATGCTCCGCGATGACTGAGCGATCCGTCGAAGCTCTGAGCGATCACCAGTGTCCCAGCGAGCGGCACGGCGACCAACGGTGCCGGCTCGCCGAAACGGACCATGGCCAGCGTTGCCTTCTGCCACGCGTACTCGGGCGGCAGATCCCGCCGCTGCGAATCGACGACGGTGTGGCGTGCCGACCGTGCCGAGAGCGCGAGGACGGCGATCCAGACCGTCAGTAATGCCGGCAAGGGCTGATACGCCCACCCGGTCCCGCCAAAACTGGTTTGCATCACGAGCGTGAGGAGGGACGCGCTCACGCCTGCGAGAGCCGAGAGGAGCAGGGTCGCCCGTCCCGGCAGATAGACAATCGAGCCGAGCAGCATGCCGGCGATGAACCCGTTGTGGGCCGATATCAGCCACATCCATCGGAAGCCGAAATTTGCCAGCATTTCAGCCGTCAGGATCGTAAAGACCCATCCCACGATGCCGTTCAGGACCATCGTCCGGGACCACAACAGCATTGCCGCCAGGACGAGCAATCCGGTCGCCGGACGCGGCGAGAACAGTATCATGCCCATCGAGCGCAGAAAGGAATCGAGCCATCCCGCCGCGCCGGTCGGAAAAGGCCAGGCGGCCTCGCTCAACGACGCGGTCTGCGCCCAGAGCGGCAAGGTGGTGAGAAGAACGCCAAAGACTGCGGTAAAGGCTGCGGAAAGCGGCGGAACAGCCGTACGGGCGAGGGCGCGCGCCAGCGCCGCGGCGACGGCGGCGGCCGCCCCGGCGGTAAGTAGAACGAAAAATATCGCGACATGCAGCGGTTGCGCCATGGGCGCGACGAGCCATGAGGCCGCGATACCCGAGAGGATGCAATTCGCCCGGACCGATCCCGTCAGTCCCGGATTCTCGTTGCCGAGCCAATGAAGAAAGGCCTCGGCCACCAGCAGGCCGAGCAGGGATCCGACGAGATGGATTGGCTCGATGGCGGCCGCGGCGACGACGACGAGGCCGGCTGCCGGATTTCCGATCATCAAGATGCCGCCGAATGCGCGGCCGACTCGCTCGATCGCACGATACGGCGCATTTTTTCGGTCGGTGACGAGGGGTGGCAGGCCCAATCGTGCCCTATACCCTCTCCAGCGCGGCCAGCTGCGCATCAGGCGGACGATCCGTTCGGACGCAGCCGTGCCGGAACCTGCTCGCAGCCGTCCACGGCCGCCAGATCCTCAGTTCTACGAATGACTTCGACGCTCCCCGCCTCGTCGATCAGGACAACCGCCGGCCGGAAGGCGATGAACTGCATCGACTGGGTGAGGTTGTAGGCACCGACCGGATGCAGAACGAGCCGGTCTTCGACATCGAGCGGAGGCAGATCCACGGACTCGCGGATCACGTCGATATTCATGCACAGGCAACCATAGAGTCTCACCGCGTTGGGCGGCAGATTGTGTGCGCGCGCCGGCGTCACGCCAATGCGATACCAGGCGGCGGTGTAGAGCAGATTGACGCCGGCGTCGACGATATAGCCTCCGCGGGCATGCTCGCCGATCACCAGCGCGGCCTTGGCATTCACGGCGGAAAGATCCGGCGCTCCGGGGCGGTCCACGCCCTTGACTGCGACGACCGAGGTGATGAGCCAACCGGCCTCGTCCACCAGATGGCGCCCGCTTTCGAGCCGAAGCTGCGGCCTGCGTGCACGCGGCAGCTTGTTCAGCACCCCCGCGATAGCTGCGGCATAAGCCTCGATCGGCGGCACGGGATGCCCGGGCAGGGCATGAAGCACGCTATTGGACGGAAACCCGCCACCGAGATTGACGCAGGGTACGAGGTGGCCGGTCTGCGTCTCGATCTGGTCTCGCAGCGCCAGAATCCGCTCGGCGGCGACCGTGTAAGCCCGCGGATCGAGAATGTACGTGCCAATGTGGATATGGAGCGTGTGGAGCTTCAGGCGGGGGTTGGAAATGATGCGCTGAGCCGCTCGCCGGGCCTCGCTATTGCTGAGGGCGAAACCGAATTTCGACCATACGGGGGCATAGCCGGTATCGTTCCAGATGCGGATGCCGACGCAGACGGGTTGTTCCATCCGCGCGACGATGGCTTCCACGAGCCCCAGTTCGTCCCAGTTGTCGATCTGGACGATCGCGCCTTCGGACAAGGCCCGCTCGAGACTGTGACGCGATTTGTGCGGCCCGTTATAGATGATGTCGCGTCCGGCGATGTCGGCTTTGCGCGCTTTCTGGTACTCGAAATCCGAAACGACTTCGGCGATCCACCCCTCGTCGTGCAGGATGTTGCAGATCGCGCCGAGATAGTTGGTCTTGTAGGACCAGGCGAAGACGGTGTTGGGGTAGAGGCTCTCGAAAGCCTTGCGCGCCCGGCGGGCGGTATTGCGCAGAACGGTTTCGGAAAAGACGAAGAGCGGCGATCCGAATTGACCGACGAGTTCCTCGACTTCCACGCCCTCGATGCGATCGGTGAAACTGGTCCTCAATCCGTGAGAAAGCGAATTGCGAGCGGCGGACGCATCCCCGGAGCGGCCCAATTCGCTGGTGATGACGGGGGGCGAGTACTGGATTGTCATTTCGCAGCCTCCGATTGATTCAGCGGATTCAGCGCCGTGTCGCGCATGAGCGTCCCCGTGACCGACAATTCGGCAAGGTCGGCGATATCGCCAACCAGGTCGAGGCAGTGACGGACGAACATCCGGCCCGCCTTGCAGTCCGAGAGCGGGGTCTGAGGCAGCGACATGGCGCGCTCGACGATCGCGGCAGGCAAGTTGCAGCCCATCTGGGATGGGAAATCGATCCACGCGGGAAAGCGCGGGTTCATCTCGATCAGCGAGTAGCCACGCCAGCTCTTGATGAATTCGAGCTCGAAAGGACCATTCCAGCAGAGCGCCGCGATGATCCGCCTCACGGTATCGTCGAGTTCCGGATCGGCGATGACGATGCCGGAAAACGCCTTGCCGGCTTTCGTCAGGAGCATCTTGCGAATGGCGCAGGAACCCACGACTTCGCCCTGTCCGTCGCCAAAGCCCGCGACGTCGTACTCATCGCCCTCCACGACTTGCTGGACCAGCACCGGGCCGCCCCAGACTTCGACGAGTTGATGGAAGACGGCGGCAACTTCAGCCGGCGAGGAGACCTTGCGCGCGTCATAAAACCGGCCTTTGAGGATCAGAGGGTAGCCAATCTCCGCGCCGGCCGAATAGGCTTCAGACAAGTTGTCCGCGACGATAGTGCGTGGCACGGCGATGCCCGCGTCAGAAGCGAGTCGTACCAGGTTCTTCTTGGCGCGGCGCTCGAACGACTGCTTCGTCGGCAGCGTAACCTTGATCCGGCGATGCCAGAGCTGCTTCGCCAACTTGAAATAATTGGGGATCTCCGCGTCCAGACACGGAATGATCATATCGACTCGCTGGATCTGGCTGATCTCGTCGATGCGCTCGATGAGCGCCTCCTCTCCCGCGGCCGGAAAGGGCAGCGAGAAAGCGACATCGACACTGTCCATATGCGTGCTGAAGAGACCGCTCTCCAGCGGATCATAGGAAAGGCCGACGATCCTCGTCATTGGATAGATGCGCCGAATGCTGTGGATCACGGCAGGGCCGGGCTGCGGGTTGTCGCCGCGATGAAGGCCGCTGACAGCAATTACCGGGAGCTTTGGCATTGTCCATTCCTCAATTAGCTTCGCACATGACTACCGGTGGGTTTCGATCGGATGAGTTCCGGCCGCAGTTCTCGCGCCGCGATCGGGACGATGCGATCAGGAGCTTGCAGACGCACCCTGCCGCCGACGGGGCAGCGGATCCGTCGCGCGCGCTTCATGCGCTCGTACAGGCATGCCGACCACGGACATGTCGTTCAAGAAAAGCTCGACGTCACGCTCCGCGATAGCCTTTACGACGCCGTATCGCCCGGCGTAACGCGTCACGATTTCCGGTATAGGAGTGCTTAGTTTCAGTTGCTTCAGAATAAAAGCGGCAGATTCGCTGGCCCTGTGGAATTTGCCGGACCTCGTGTCGAATATGAATCTATCTTTAATAATATCTATACAAGAAATATCGAATGCCAAGGTAATGGATTCGCCGTCATTCTGGTTTTTATTGGAGCGCCTTGCTTCTCTTTTTAAAATTTCAATTTTGTGCACCATGGAAGCCTCCGTGCTGTTAAACGGTTTTTTCAAACTTCCCTTTGGTAAATTCCTGACGAGGGCTAACGAGAGCCGCACTACGCATCGCACTTGAGCTTACATTTTTACGACATTTTTACGGCGTCTGTCGGTGTTCGGGGCTTACGTAATCGTCCCTGCATTTTTTCCTCGCCTCGAATTCTACGTACGGCGTGGTAAAGCTATGTACGATGGCGCACGCACGGCTTGATTGAATCGCGGCGGTTTTTGCGGAGGCTCCCACTCTTGAGAGAATGGAGTCGTGAACAAGAAGGCAAACAAGTATTCCCCGGAAATCCGCGAGCAGCGTAGCTAACATCCGTATTAACTCAAACCAGCCGGCGTCCACGATTCCCGGCGCCGTTCAGCCGATTTCAGCCGATTTCAGCCGATTGTCGTCGCTAGAATCCGTAAAGCCGTCTGGTGTTGCATACTCGAGTCCACGTTCCCCAAAGAGTTCAGGGACATGCCTGCCGACTCTGCCCACGCCTGGCTGACGTTCAGCGCCCCGGTCGCCGCTGCAAAGGCCGCCGGCCGCCCGCTCGTCGCGCTGGAATCGACCATCATCGCGCACGGCATGCCCTACCCGGAAAACGTTCGCACTGTGCGCGAAGTGCAAGCGCTGATCCGCGATATGGGCGCAGAACCTGCGACGATCGCGCTGATCGGCGGGCGAATCCGCATCGGTCTTTCCGACGACGACCTGGAGCGATTCGGCCGCGCCGCTCACGTTCACAAGGTCAGTCGCCGCGACCTGCCGGCCGTGCTGGCGGGAGGCGGTCTCGGCGCCACGACGGTAGCGGGCACGATGATATGTGCGGCGCTCGCCGGCATCGAGGTCTTCGTCACCGGCGGCATTGGCGGCGTGCATCGGGGCGCGCAGGAGACCTTCGATATCTCTGCGGATCTCCAGGAGTTGGCCAGGACCTCGGTGGCCGTGGTCTGTGCCGGCGCGAAGGCGATCCTCGATATCGGGCTCACGCTGGAATACCTGGAAACGCACGGCGTGCCCGTGATCAGTTGCGAACAGGATAATTTCGCGGCGTTTTACACGCGGGACAGTGGCTACCCGGCCGATTTCCGTCTGGACGCCGCCGAGGATCAGGCGCGCTTCCTGCGAACCAAGTGGGACCTCGGCCTCGCGGGCGGCGTGGTGCTGAGCGCGCCCGTGCCGGAAACGGCGGCGATGCCGTCCGAAGAGATCGACGCGCTGATCCACGAGGCGCTCGCCGAGGCCACCGCGCAGGCCATCACCGGCAAGGCCGTCACCCCGTTCCTGCTCGCCCGCCTCGAGGCGCTCAGCGGGGGGCGCAGCTTGGCGACGAACATCGCACTCGTCAAGCACAATGCCGAAGTAGGGGCACGGCTTGCGCTCGCGTTAGCCAACCTTGGGAGGGAATCACATGGCAATCACGATTGAATTCACGACCCGCCGTCACGCCGTCGCAGCCGCACGCGTCGCATTCGAAGCGAACGTGGAAGGCCGGGCGGTATGGTGCAGCGTATCCATGGACGCGCTCAACCATCACTTCGGCAACGCCGGGACGTCCGCGCACGATCTGATCCAGTCGTTCGAGGCGCATCGTCCAAAAATCGAGGCCGCGGCCCGCAAAGCCCTCGAAAAAAACGGCGGCCAGTCCGTCGAACTGGAAACCCGCGATCTCGACTGACGGTAAGCGGCGACATCGCGGATATCAACCGGTCCCGCGAGACGGCGCTCTGCCGTCTCCGCCGTGCCGGATCGGGAGAGAAAGTAGCGTGTGCGCGGCCATTATTCGCCTATGCTTGTCAGAAGCCTCATCCCGCACCAACGCGTTGCAAAACCCCCTCTAGCAAGACTCGATTCAAACACCGGTTTTCGCGGTATCTCGTGTGAGGTTAGCGATTATGGACGATATCTCCCCGCAGGCTTTCGTCGATGCCGCGCTGGCCTTCCAGTTGACGGCCGCGGTGAAAGCCGCCGTCGAGCTTGATCTGTTCACCGCGATCGCGGACGAGCACGGCGACGTCAAACGTGTCGCCGCGCGCGTGAAGGCCGCCGAGCGCGGCGTGCGCATACTCTGCGATTTCCTGACTGTGCACCGGTTTCTGCAGAAGGAAGCGGGACAGTACCGCCTGACGCCTTCGACCACCGCTTTCCTGACGACCTCCTCTCCGGCCTGGATGGGGAGCATCGTGGATTTCCTGGCGGCTCCCGAAATGATGGCGCTGTGGCTCGACGACCCTGTCGCGTTCGTTCGCAACGGCGGGGCCGCGGGGCTGGGCAGCCTCGCACCCGAGCATCCCGTGTGGGTGAAATTCGCGCGGGCGATGGTTCCGTTCGTGGCACCGACCGCGCAGGGCATTGCGCAACAGGTGAGCGCGTGGCCCCATGCGCCGAAGCGCGTGCTGGACATTGCGGCGGGGCATGGGCTGTTCGGGATCGCGATTGCCAGGGCGGTCCCCGGCGCGGAAATCGTGGCGATCGACTGGCAGCCGGTTCTCGAGGTCGCGACCGAAAACGCCGCGGCGGCCGGTGTCGGCTCGCGTTACCGCACGATCGCCGGCAGTGCGTTCGACGTCGATTGGGGTACGAACTTCGATCTGGTATTGATCCCGAACTTCCTGCATCACTTCGATCCGCCGACCTGCGTGCAATTGCTCGCGAAAGTCCGCAGGAGCCTCAGTTCCACAGGGCGGGCGCTCGCAGTGGAGTTCGTTCCCGACGAGGATCGCGTGTCGCCGCCGCTCGCCGCCGCGTTCTCGTTTGTGATGCTCGCGTCCACGCCGCAAGGCGATGCGTACACCGCGCGCGAACTCGCTCAGATGGGCCGCGATGCCGGCTTTTCCAATGTCACGGCGACGCCGCTGCCGCCTACGCCGCAAACCCTCGTGGCCTTCGAGTAGCGCGCAGTTGTGAGGTGCTGCAGGCGTCAGCACTATTTGCGATCCAACATTTCCAATAATATTGAAATATCGAATCGATTGACGTATTCTTGCGTCATGAATTCGAACCTTGCTGTGCGCCTGCTTGGCGCGCTCGCCCACGATTCCCGACTCGCGATCTTTCGCGCCCTCGTTGTCGCGGGCCCGAAGGGCATGGCTGCGGGCGAAATCGCCCAGCAACTGGGTCTCGCGCCCTCGAGCCTGTCGTTTCATCTAAAAGACCTGTCCCACGCCGATCT
>Ga0131853_10006313_pt1 | contig 21406 bp, 20 predicted proteins | sample TergutLab28metaG_FD_92764 | JGI IMG/M metagenome (GOLD analysis project Ga0131853, IMG submission 92764) | Labiotermes labralis P1 segment gut microbial communities from Petit-Saut dam, French Guiana - Lab288 P1 (version 2) (version 2) | ecosystem: Host-associated > Arthropoda: Insects >... | reverse complement strand
CCCGTAGCCTACCTTTGAAACAGGTATCAGAAATTTATCAAGCTAAATTTCCGATACTATTTCAAAGGAATTCCACTATAAATTTAATTGAACGTCCCGCACCGCGATCCCGAAGGGATTAAGTAGTCTTTTTTCGCCAAAGGCGAAAAAACCGTTCGAGCTTGTGACGCTAAAGCCCGTCACAAGACTCTCACTGACTAGGTGCGCCAAATGTGAACTATGTTCACATTTGGGCTGTATCACTTTTAAAGTGATACAGCTATAAATATATATATTTCGCGGCCACACTGTACAGCTCCTCCTGGGTCTTTGCGGCCTTGAATTCACGCACAACATCTTCACTGCCAAATACATCTAAAAGCTTTTTCAAGTTGTCTATGTGCTCGCCCGGGTCAAGTATAGACATCATAAATATTATTTCTGCCTCCACTTTTGTTTCCGGCATTCCCATATGCTCAAATGTGATGGGGTTAGTTAATGCCGCAATACAAATCCCGGATTTATGGACGTGTTCGCTGTCGGTGTGAGGCATAGCAATACCTATATCTTTAAGCTGCAAGCCTGTTGGATATATCTTTTCACGCTCTACAACTGCATCCACATAAGTATCTTTGACAAACCCACTATCATACAAAACCTTACCAACTTGACGAATAACATCTTCCGAATTTGAAGCTTTGATATTGACAAGTGTCAATTCCTTGCATACAATTTGCATATCCCGCTCCTTTCTTTATTAAGATTTATTTTGTGGAGGTTTTTTAATGGACAACAGAACTGATACGTTAATACGTGCCTCAGAGTTATATTATCTCCAAAAACTCAGCCAAAATGCTATTGCACAAATGCTGGATACTTCCCGCCCAACAGTTTCAAGAATGCTTGAAGAGGCGCGGGAGTTAGGCATTGTAGAGATTATTGTTCACAGCCCTGTTAAGAAGGATCATGAACTTTCCTGTTTGGTGCGTGAAGCGCTTGGCCTGAAAGAAACCATTGTAATTTCCGGCGATTATTCATATGAGGAAAGCCTGGAGCGCTGTGGTAAAGCCGTTGCTCATTTTTTGTACGGCATACTGGACAATAACTTAAACATTGGCATATCCTGGGGGATAGCCACCGAATTCCTGGCCAAAGCCCTTGAGTTTAAGGAATATCATAATATTAATGTACTGCAAATGGTAGGCTGCCTGGGAACAGGAAACCCGCGCATAGACGGTTTGGAGCTTGCCCTAACCATTTCTAAAAAACTTAATGGTTTTTACACTAATATTTATGCCCCTTTGTATGTAGAGAGCGAGATTGCTGCATCATATTTGCTGAAAGAGCCGCAAATTGAGGCCGCCCTTCGAAGAGCCATGCATACTGATATAGTGCTTACAGGTATTGGCTCTCTTGATGAAAAATCTTCCCTGCAAATATCCGGTTATCTGTCTGAAAGTGACTGGCGCACTTTACGCACACAGGGTGCCGTGGGGCATTTACTTGGCCGCATGATTGACAAAAACGGCAAAGAAGTTCCCTTCGAAAAAGGTAAAAATATCATTGGCGCCCCCCTTGAGGCCTTAAGAAACGCCAAATGGTCAATAGGCATGAGCGCTTCTGAGTTTAAGGCTGAGGCTACCGTTGCTGCCGTACGTGCCGGATACATAAACATGCTGGTAATTGACCAGGCTTTAGCGCAAAAAATAATGAGTATGGCCGAAAAGGGCAGGTTACTCTAAATCTGTATTACAGTGGATAACGGCCTTTGCGCCTTCGCCTTTGGCTGTAGCATCAAAAGCATCCCTCCAGTTTTCTAATGATACGATTTTTGTTACAATATTTTCCGGGACAACAGTGCCGTCTTTTAGAAGCTCTACAGATGTTCTCCATGAAGACGGCTTTTGGCTCCTTGAGCCTATATACTCTATTTCTTTATGTAATATTAAGTCTGTGGCAATCTTCTCCATGGCTTCCGGGAAAACGCCCATTTGTATAACCTTGCCCTTTTTTCTGATTATTTCAAAAGCTTTGTTAACGGCAGGTACGGCTCCTGAACATTCAAAGGCTATATCTACGCCTACACCATTTGTAATTTCATTAACTACTGCATTGATGTCCTCTGTCTGCTGGTCTATAGTTCGCTCAGCACCGTTTTTTCCTGCGATTTCAAAACGCTCCTTATCACTTGACAGGCCTGCTGCAATTACATAAGCGCCTTTAGCTTTAGCCACTTGAGCCAGCATTAGCCCAATTGCCCCCACTCCAAAAATGCAAATAACATCTCCCTTTGCCACATTGCCTTTTTCAATGCAAGCATGAACAGCGCAAGCCAAAGGCTCACTTAACGCTGCCGATAAAAAGCTTACATTGTCCGCCAGTACATGAACACTCTCTTCTCTGCTTACAAGATACTGGGCCATACTGCCGTTTGCCTGAGTGCCTAAACCTATTCTGTTTGAGCAAATATTATAATCTTTTGTCAGGCAGTAGGGGCATTTTCCACAGGTTGCAAATGTTGTTTCACTTGTTACACGGTCCCCAACTTTAATTTTTGTTACGTCAGGGCCTACTGCGGTTACAACGCCGGAAAACTCATGCCCTAAAATAACCGGGGTTTTTGTACTGGCGTATGTCCCTTTATAAGCGTGAAGGTCTGTTCCGCATACACCGGAATAAGCAACTTTAATTTTTACCAAGTCTTTTTCCGCAGCAGGCTCGGTTAAGTCAACATATTCCATCTGATCATATCCGGCTCTTTGCTTGACAACTGCTTTCAGAAATATCCCTCCTTTCACAATTGAGAACATATGTGCAAACAAACGAGCGTTTAACTTGTTCGCAATTGTTAAATTTTAATATAATTTTAATCATATAACAATAAAAAGTCAATATTTTTTATAAATTCTACTAAATATCCAAAAAAAACGACTAAGTTTTGTGTATTTATTATATAAATTTTTATTGACATATGTTCATTATTGTGAAATAATTGTCATACCAAGCATATTTTTCAAGGCCTGCTGTGTAAACAGGCCCTGTAGCAAACGACATATAAAAACGGTTCAATCTTCGCGGCAAAACCGCCCATAAAATACTTTACTTCGTATTTTCTGGATGCCGCTTACTTTCACCTTTTAAATTGTTCTTTGCTATAATTAAAGAAGGGAGTTATGCCATGAAAGAGTTTATTATTGATGATGTTCAGCGCTCAGCCTGTCGTATACGAAAAACCATTTTGGGGCTCGCCCTTGAGAGAGGCGGTTGTTATTTAGGCCAAGCCTGTTCTTCCGCTGAGATAATTTCAACATTGTATATGCGTATTTTAAAATTAGGCCAAAGTCTGGGTTCTATGGAAGCTTTGCCGTTTCCCGGTGTTCCGTCACCCGGAAATATGGGCTATCCAAAGGGTTCGCTTTATCACGGTCCTATAGAGCCGGACAAAGACCGCTTTTTTGTATCGCCGGCTCATTACGCATCTGTAATTTACTGCGCATTAGCAGAATGCGGAAGGATTTCCCATAAGGCAATAGAAATGTTTAATGTGGATGGCTGGAATATGGAGATGATAGGCGCTGAACATTCTCCCGGTTTTGAATGTACCGCCGGCTCTTTGGGCCAGACAATAAGTATAGCCGCCGGTACTGCACATGCAAGAAAATTAAAAGGTGAGAGCGGTAAAGTATATGTTCTTTTGTCTGACGGAGAGATTCAGGAAGGTCAAGTGTGGGAGGCCTTTCAGGCTGCCACCTTCTACCGGCTGGACAATTTGGTGGTTTATGTAGATGTAAATGGTTTGCAGGTTGAGGGCTATACTAAAGATGTTATGGATATCTCACCTCTTGATAAAAGATTAGAGGCCTTTGGCTGGGAAGTTGTAAATGTTAACGGTCATGATATTAACGCTATGGAAAAGGCCGCCAAGACACCGCACCCGGGTAAACCCCTCATTGTGCTTTGTAATACCAGCTCAGCACATGGCATACCACTTTTGGAGAAAAGAATGCCGTTTCTCCACTTTGTAACTATAGGCAGTGATGAATCTGAGGCGTTTAAAGAGTTTTATAAAAACATGTAGAAAGGAGCTTGTATAGTGACAATAGAAGTGAATACACATTCAAAAAACATGATACGCTGGGGCAAAGAACACCCAAAGGCTGTAGTTCTTTCAGCTGATTTGGGTAGCTCTTGTGAAATAAAGGAATTCAAGGGTGCATTTCCTGAGCGTTACTTTTCTATGGGGATTGCCGAGCAAAATATGGTAAGCTGGGCTGCCGGTTTGGCCAGAGAAGGCTTTCTGCCCTACTTACATACATTTGGCGTTTTTCTATACCGTCAGGTGCTTGACCAAATTGAAATGTCCGTTGCATATCCAAATTTGCCTGTGACATTTGTGGGTTTCCTGCCGGGTATTATGACTCCCGGCGGCGTTTCCCACCAAGCTACTAATGATATCGCTTCTTTACGCGGAGTGCCTAATATGACAATTTTCGACATGGGAGACGCTACAGAAATAGAGGGCGTATTAGATGTGGCCCATGCAGTTAACGGGCCTGTGTTTATACGTATGCTCAGAAAAGAAGTTCCCCGTCTTTTTCCGGCTAATGAACCTATGGCGTTTAACAAAGCACGTATTCTTTCTAAGGGAACAGATGTAGCGCTGTTTTCTTCCAGCATTTGCACCGAAGAGGCTATGCGAGCTACTGCTGTGTTGGCTAAGAAGGGTGTATCTATACAGCACTTGCATATATCTACAATCAGGCCGTTTACTGACCCGGCCGTGGTGGATGCTTTGACTAAAGTAAAGTATGGCGCAGTTTCCATTGAGAACCATTTAACCATAGGTGGGCTTGGCACAGCTTTGGCTGAGGTAATTGCTGAAAATAACACAGGAACGAAGCTAATTAAAGTAGGCATACAAGATACATACACCCACGGAGCTTCTAAAATGTATCTGCTTAAAAAATACGGTCTGGATGCGATGACATTAATTAAAGCTGTAGAAAAGCTGACAAACGAATCCTACGGCATACAGGAATCAGATTTAGCCGAAATCAGGTTCGAAGATTACACGGCAGTATAAGTTTACAAGGATTTTAAAAAAGGGGTGCAAAATGTTCGAAAAAGAAAAAAAAGAAATTATCAAGGCAGGCATGACATTAGACCGCTACGGCCTTATTTCTTTGTCCGGCGGCAATGTAAGCGCAAGAATGCCGACAGGCGAAGTGCTGATTACGCCGTCAGGCATGATTTATGAAGAAATGGTGGCAGATGATGTTATTGTTATGGATTTACAAGGGAAAATTATTGAAGGTGCACGAAAACCCTCATCTGACACAGAGGGAATCCTGTACATACTGCAAAAACGGCCTGATTTAAATGCAGTCATCCATACTCACCAGCCTTACGCCACGGCTATAAGCCTATTGCAGGATGAATTTAGCGTAAATCTAACTACACTGGCTAACAGTGCACGAGGAAATGTTAAAATAACACCTTACAGTTCTCCCGGCAGTATTGATATGGGTATTGATACTGTTGAAAATTTAGGAGATACCTTGGTAGTAATCTTGGCACACCACGGTGTAAATGCCGTTGGAACCAGCTTAAAAGAAGCTTTATACGCAGCAGTATATTTGGAGGAAGCGGCTAAAAGCTATTTGGCCGCCCGTGCTGTCGGCCCTACACGGAGCATGAGCAATGCTCAAGTTCAACAGTGTATTGATGTTTTTAAATACTATGGTCAGGGCACACAAACAATCCCTAAAGATTTAGTAAAGAGAGTATAGGAGATGAGGCGTGTTCAGAAGTGATTTAACAATAATAAACAAAACAGGGCTTCATGCAAGGCCTGCCGCTGAATTGGCACTTATGTGCAGGCAGTTTAACTGTGAACTTAGAGTTATTAATGGAAATGCCGTTATAAACCCCAAAAACATTATAAGCATATTGGCCGGCAGGGTTAAACAAGGTGACAGCGTGGTTTTAGAAGCAGAAGGCAGCGACGAGGAAGAGGCCGGTAACGCTATTGCAGGGTTTATAAAAAACCTTAAAGATTGATGATATGACATTTCCATGTTTGACTTGACGTTTTACAAGACAAAAATCTCCGTGTTTCAAGGCGTTTTCTGCGAAGTGAAACGTCTATGTCAAACGGAAATGCTATACAGTGGAATTCCTATAAAAATGCTATTTATAGCCGTTGTGATTGGTTTTCAACCGTAACGGCTATAAAACTATTCTCCAAAATGCTCAAGTGCAGCTTTTGTGATAACAGGAACATATTGATTAACCATTTGAGTAACAAGGCCAAAGGCAATTACTCCGCTCTTTATAGAGCTTGCAATATCATCGGCATCTAATTCTTTCTGCCCCATAGCAATAGTCATACATTTCGGCTTGCCGAGCAAGGCTAAGGGCATTGCAAGGCTTCCGCCGCCGCCTGTGTGGCAAGCGCCTATATAAAGCTGTGCCTGCCCGTTTTTAACCATCATGGCAGCATCCAAGTCTGACTTAACCACTGCCTCAGCTTTGTCTCCAACGGTTTCGTTAATAAGTTTCGCAATCTCATCTTTCGCCAGTCCGCCTACTGCAATTGTTAACATAATACACTTCTCCTTGGTCATAATTTATACTTAAATTCTTTTGAAACAGCATCATCAGTGGTGCTATATTGTAAGGTTTTAAGTGTAAAAAACAGCCCTAATATATAGGTGGGATTACATTGTTCATTACCATTTCTCTTAAAAGTTCCATTTGCTCAAGGTCAAGGGAATTTTCTAAAAAGTTTTTAATAAAAGCATCCTTTTCCTTAATTACAATAACAGCGCTTGAAAAATCATCAATATTTTCAAACTCAAGGTCAACGCATTGAAAACCCTCGTAGTCTTTTTCAAAAATTTCATCATAATTCCATATGCTGGCATCTATATAATTATCTTTAATTGCTTTTAAAAAGCGCTGTCTCTTTATTTCTATCAGTTCAACAGTATAAGACTGCAATACCTTATATGTAAGCTGCCGCTGGTCAAAAGATTCATTATCAATGCCAATGCGCAGCCCGTCACGTAAGCGGGCGTCCATTTGAGGGCCGAATACAAGAACATGTTTTGACAAATAAGAGCTTTTACCTAAATCCATCGCAATTTCAACAGGGTATCCGTCTTCTATGGTCTTAAGGGCAGCCGCCTTAGAGCTTATAACAAAGTCAAAAGTATCTGAAAGCAGCATTGAATACCGGTTAGAAGAACCACCTGTATAGGACAGCACGAACTTTAACTGCTGATTTGAAAAGCATTTATAAAGCGCAGTTGCAAGACACTCCAAACTCCTCGAATAAGGCAGGGGCATAAGGCCGCTTATTTGGGTTCTGGAGCAGTATTGCTGCAATATGGCCGGGTTAATATTGCTAATATATGAGCCTCTTTTCCCGCGGGCTTGTATCTCTACTGCTTGAGCATCTATAAGAAATCTTAACGCATTTTGCACCGTACCGCGCGAAACACCAAGCTGTTTTTGCATCTGGGAAAAAGTTGGAAGCTTGTCATTTTTATTCATGGTCATCAGCCAGTTTGCAAACTGGCTGATAATCAGACCTTTCTTTTGATATAACTGCGGATTCAATATATCACCTTGTTCTCAAATAATTTTCGCTTTCATCCTTGAGATAAATAATACAATAAGTGCATGAAAAAATCCAGTGTTTTTTGAAATGCTCCAAGGCTTAGTGAATTACCCCGCCTCAAGGAGGATGCATCAGTTTAATACCCGGGCTGTGGCGGTGCTCGCGTAATGTGAAAACGCGAGCATTTTACCGCTCTGCTCACTACTTCGCGAGAATAAATTTCTATTTCAAATTTAATGTACAAAAATTTATACATATTTTTCTTGACTTATTTTATAGCAGCCGCTATAATAATTTTTAAGATGCTTGGAGGGGAAAATATGGAAATGTGGCATTATATTTTTATTGCGGCTGCCGGTGGAGCAGCTGCCCTTGCAGCTAATAAAGGCGTAGCGGTTTTTAATGACGGTTTACGCCCTTTGTTTCCGGAATATTTTTCGGCATCCATGGACCGCAAAGCCCTTCTTAGTGCGAGTTTTGCAATGAGTTTTGTACTGCTTTTAAGTTTCGGCATACCTACTTTCATTGCTACTTCTATAATGCTTACTCATACAATTTATTTGACCACTGATATGATAGGCCTTTTCTTTTCAGATTCCCGTAAAGGTGCTGTCCTGTCTGTTATATGCGGCTTTTTTCTCGGGCCATTATTTCTTTTTTGTATTAACTTTCTTACAGCTTCAGTAAACAGATTGCCGTACAATTTTTTGTACGACTCAAACGGAAACGCGATACTCGGGCTTATGATGGGGCCTGTACTTATTGCATTTGCCGCTGCTCCAAGTATTGCGGTGGCAAAGCGCTTCGGTATATTTAAAGGAGCTGTTGCTGCCGCTGTTTCTTTGATTGTCTACATATTAGCTTCAAATTCAACTTTTATCAGTTCGAACAGTCTGGCCGCAGTTGTTTCTATGGCGGTGGGAGCTGTATTTTTATTTTACTTTAGTTTTCGTGCACAAGGTGTGGATATTTCTACAGGAAATACAGATTTACTTAGTCTTTTTGGGGGCAATATCCAAAGGCTTAAAAAAAATTGGCTGCTGATTGCACTTAACTCAGCTTTTGCCGGTGCAGTTTGCAGCATGTTTTTAGCAGCACCGGACCCAACTACACAAGGGTTGATGTTTGCAGGGGAATACCATAGTGCTGTATTAGTATTAATTATTCGGTTTTTTTCTTTTCTGCCCCTGCGCTTTACAACTGCTGTAACCTCCGGTGTATATAGTGTAACAGGCGCCAGCTTCCAAAGTATTGCCGCAATACTTGTAGGAATTTTGTTTCCTATGCCATTGGCTCCTTTTGTAGCAGCTGCAGCCTGCTTTTTAATGATTCCAATGGAACTTAGCTTGTTTTCTAAAGTTGCTGATATTATGGATAAAAATCCGGCAATACGTGAGCTTGGCGATAGTTTCCGTGGCAGCGAAACACTTGAATATGCACTTCTTATAGGCAGTGTAATCGCTGTTAATGCAATGATGGATAATATGGGTTTCCTATTGGTTCCTTTAGTTTACATGCTTAATAAAACTTCCAAACGTCCGCTGTTTTCCATGACAATCGGCCCATGCACAGCGCTTGCCTTTGGATTATTTATGAATATATTAGTGCTGTTTTATAACTAAATCACTTTAAAGAGGGGAAAAAGCGGAAAAAGCGTCATGCTCCAAGGCGTTTTACTGCGAAGCTTTGGACTATTTTAAAGTATACTTAAACATAAAGGCCTATTTTGTGGGGGCGCAAAGGAGAGGTAGGAGCATTTATGAATCAGCTGGAAATAAGTTTAAGTATTGCAAAGTCATATTTAGGCAGTTCAGTTGTACGCATTAACCCAAATGCAAGTGAGGAACTGAAAAGTAAATCTGAGCAATGCCATTTTTTTGGTATAAAAAATACTGCCGGCATTTCAAATGAAATAATTGACAGGCTCCGCCATCATCCTTCTTTTTTATGGCTGACAGTTGATAAAATGGCCGACAGGGGTTCGAGCATTGACGCGGACATTATAAACCCGCTGACCTATCGCCTTATGACAGGCTCTTCAAGCGGTGGCTGTGTAAATATAGTAAAAGGCATTAACGAACTTGCAATTGGAACCGACGGAGGAGGGAGCGTTATTGCGCCCGCCCTTAGTACGAATTTGTTTTCTTTTATGGGCAAAGGTTGCGGCCTTGGAACTAAGAGCAGCAGTATCTCTACAGACGGGCTTTCTTATCAGCCTTCAGTAGGAATAATTGCCGCTCATTTTGAACTTATGAAAAAAGCGTCTGAGGTTATTTGTCAAAGAGCTTTTAGCTATGAGGGCGGGCCTATCCGTGTAATTATTCCGGCAGAGGGCACCATGAAATTACCCGGTGGCAAAGATGCTTATGAGGTTATTAAGAGCCTGCCAAGTTCATTTTTGGAAGAATATACTGTGATTGAATATAACTTTGAATCTTCATTTGACAGGCCAACTACCGTTAAAGAGGTTATGAAAATTTTCGAGGAAGACAAAACAGACTTGATACTAAGTTATGAAGGGCCTGTTGATGTTTTCGGGTATGACTCTACGCCGCCACGATACTTTGACGGCCCTGCTGTTATTGAAGTTACCGGCAACCCTGCAAAGGCTATGGCTAAAGCCGCCAATATGTGCGGCTGCAGTGCAATTACTGTGCCGGGCTCTGAGCTTGCTGCCGGGTTTGTGATAACTTGCGGCAGTGGATTTCAAAAGGCAGATATGGGATTTTATTTAGCTGATAAATTACAAGGGCTAATTAAACGCCCTCAAGGTTTTCTTAGTAATTTTTCAAAAAACAGAAAAGCCGTAGGCGGAAGCTTGTATGAATGATTACTGCATATAGCAAACCTCTTAAGGCATAAATTTTTTTAACAGTATGACAGAAACAAAAGTGTCGCATATAGCAGCCCGGCTGCTCCGCAATCTCGCTTCGCTGTGGGGCGTTCATCTAACTACACAAAATTCTCAAGGCTTCGCCTTGGACTTTTGTGTAGTTGATACACTGGACTTCTTGCAAAATTAGTTTTCCAGGCTCCCGGAAAATCACTGAAGCCTGACATTTCGCGGGAGCCCAAGAAAACTAACTTAATTTTGTAAGAAGTCTACTATAAAACCACAAATTTTTAAGGAGGTTTTGGTAATGAAAAAAATTTTATCTTTTCTTTTGTCAGCGGTTTTTCTGTTTGGATTAACTGCCTGTGCTGCTCCTGACGGCACTGAAGCAAACACACCTAATCAGCCTACAGTTCCCACAGCACCTACGGTACAAGAAGCAGCAACAGCACCCGCGGCGGCGAATGTGGCACAGGATTTTGTCTTTGCCGTTGATACTGAGCCTACAGGATTTGACCCGCACCTGCAAACCGCACATGCATCTATCAGAGTTAACCGTAACATGTTCTCAAGACTCACAGCTCATGATGCTGAGCTTAACCTCATTCCTGACCTTGCCGAGAGTTGGGAAATGGGAGATAATTTTACTTACACCTTCCATTTGAGAAGGGATGTAAAATTTCACAATGGCCGCGGCATGACGGCTGATGATGTAATTTTCAGCTATGAGCGCATAATGGACCCTGATGTTGGCTCAGTTGCCAGAGCTTTCTTTTCCGATGTTGAACAAATTGAAAAAATAGATGACTTTACTGTCAGGTTTCATTTAAGCGGTCCTTCTGCCACATTTCTTGACTATACCGCCAACCAATATTCGGCAATTGTACCAAAAGAAGTTATAGAAGAACACGGCGACTTAAATTTATTCCCCATAGGAACAGGCCCGTTTATGCTTAGAGAGCATATACAAGGAAACAGTGTTGTTTTGGAGAGAAACCCTTATTACTTTATACCGGGCGAGCCTCAGCTTGACACCATTACATATGCTATAATGCCTGACCATTCTGCAAGGCTTAACGCAATCCGTACAGGTGTTGTTCATTTGGCGGCCAATATGCAGGCTGATGTAATACCCTTAGTTGAAGACAATCCTGATGTAGAAGTGCTGAGCTTCTTAAGCGCAAATTATGACTTTTTAGGTTTCAATTTAGACGAGGGGCCCTGGACAGATGTACGGGTTCGCCAGGCTATGAGCCTTCTTGCAGACAGACAGGAAATAATTGATGTTATCTATAACGGTCACGCTGTAATGGCCGGCCCTGTTGTTCCGGCAATGAGAAGATGGGCCGTTGATGTTACAGAAAATGAATTTTATCAGCATGATATTGAGAGAGCAAAAGAGCTTCTTGCAGAGGCTGGTTACCCGGATGGTTTTGATATGGTAATCACTTCGGGCATTACACCACGCTCTAATAATCTTGCCGTGCTGCTGCAAAGCCAGTTTGCCAGAGGCGGTATCCGTACTCAGATTACAGTTTTAGAAAGCGCGCAATATGTTGCCGCTTGGAGGGAGCGTACCCATCAAACAATGGCTGGAACCAACGGCGGTGGCTCAGACCCCGACCGTGGTGTTTCTTTCTTCTTCTCCACAGGAGCCGCCGCAAATGTTTGGGGTTATAGCAACCCTGAAATTGACAGGCTGTCAGAACTTGGCAGGATTACAACTGACCCTGATTTGCGCAGGGCTATTTATATGGAAGCGCAGGAAATTCTTCTTTACGAACTGCCCAACCTGTTCTTTACCTCTCCTATGGACTTTGTTTTCGCTCGCAGCAATGTAGTTGGTTACTACCCTGATACGTACCGCAGCGAATTCTTCACAGGCGTTTCGCTTAGATAATGTGCTGTACAAAAGCCACGGCAAAGAAACTTGCTTTCCTTGCCGTGGAAATGTTTTATAGTGAAATGAATTTAAAACAGCAACGCTTGCGTTGCAAGTTTTAAACTTGATTGAACGCACCGCACCGCGATCCTGAAAGGATTAAGGTGCGCCAAATGTGAACTGTGTTCACATTTGGGCTGTTTCACTTTTAAAGTGATACAGCTATAACTTGCGCTAAAAGCACAAGGAGGGCGGTTAAGTGAAAGTTTACGTACTAAAAAGAATATTAATGCTTATACCTGTAGTTTTTGTAATTAGTTTGCTGATTTTTTTCTTGATACGTGTATTGCCGGGAGATGTAATAAATGAAATTTTGGGTATTGAGCAAACACCGGAAGTACGCGCAGTGTTAGAGCAGCAGTTTGGGTTTGACAGGCCCTATACTGAACAATACCTAATGTGGGCCGGTGAGGTTATGAGGGGTAATTTCGGTACGTCGCTTCGTAGCGGGCAGCCGATTTTACCTGAATTTATACAGCGCTTTGAGGTGACATTTCAGCTTATGCTGGTAAGCACACTTATTTCCTGTGTTATTGCCATTCCTATAGGAATTATTTCGGCTATAAAAAGAAATTCACTTACAGATTTTATACTCCGCATTTTTTCTTTACTTGGGGTTTCTATTCCAAATTTTGTTTTCGCCATACTTTTAATTCTGCTGCTTGCAGTTCGTTTTAATTATTATCCTCCTATTACCTGGGTTAGCTTTTTTGACAACCCTCTTATCAACCTTGAAATTATATTCTGGCCTTCAATGGTAATGGGCGTTCGCATGGCAGGCTCTATCATGCGTATGACACGCACTGCCATACTCGAAGTACTTGGTCAGGATTACATAAAAACAGTGAGGGCCAAAGGCGCTTCTGAGTGGATTGTAATTATGAAGCATGCCTTTAAAAACAGCTTAATACCTATTGTTACTATGATAGGTATGCAGATTGGTTTTCTCTTGGGTGGCACTGTAGTTATTGAACAGATATTTTCACTGCCCGGTGTAGGCCAAATGACTTTAAGTGCAATTTTCAGGCGTGATTATCCTGTAGTACAGGCTAATATTATGATACTGGCAGTTATATTTGTACTAATTAATCTTATTGTTGATATACTTTACGCAGTTATTGACCCACGTATTAAATATCAATAAAGCTAAATCACTTTAAAAAGGACTAAAGCAAAGGGTCAACCCTCCGGGCTTTGGAAATTTTTTGATGAAACTTATACACTATTTTAAAGTAGATTTACTATAGGGTGTGCTGACTTTTAAGCACATCTCCTTAGAAAGGAGTCTGGCCAACTGTGAAAGAAGTATTTAAATCTCTTTTAAGAGACAAAGCAGGTCTGTTTGGTCTGTTCGGTGTAATACTGATTTTGATAATAGCAGTGTTTGCGCCCTTCATTTCACCCCATGACCCAAATGAAATAAATGCGGCAATGCGGCTTAGCCCGCCAAGCTCACAACATCCTTTTGGTACTGATTTTATGGGCAGAGATATTATGAGCCGTGTTTTTTACGGCGCGCAGGTTTCTTTTATTGTTGGTCTTATTTCAGTTTCAATCGGGGCTTCAATTGGGTTTATTCTTGGAATTGTGGCGGGATACTCAAAAACTTTAGACGGTCTTATAATGAGAACGGTTGATATATTGTTTGCTTTTCCGGCAATACTGTTAGCGCTCCTTATCGTCTCAGTGCTTGGCCCGGATTTGGGTAATACAATGATAGCCATAGGTGTTGTTCTTATTCCGGTGTTTACAAGAACGCAGCGTGCATCAGTAATCGCCGTAAAGGAAATGGACTATGTAAGTAATGCCAATTCGGTAGGCATACGAACTTCTGGTGTAATACTGCGGCATATTATTCCCAACACCTTATCACCTATTTGGGTTCAAATCACTTTGTCTCTTTCAAATGCCATACTTACTGAATCTACATTAAGTTTTCTGGGGCTTGGCATACAGCCGCCTGACCCTTCTTGGGGCTCAATGCTAAACGAAGCCCGCCCGTTTATGGAGCTGGCGCCGTGGACTGTCATATTCCCTGCAATTTCAATTGTTATAACCATACTTTCTTTTAATATGCTGGGTGACAGCCTTAGAGATGTGCTTGATCCAAAGTTGAAGTTATAGGAGGGATAGGGATGCAGCCATTACTTGATGTGAGAGAATTGGAAGTAAAACTTTCAAAAAGGCGTGGCACAACTACATTGGTGGATGGTGTCAGCTTCTGTGTATATCCTCGTGAGAGCTTCGGTATAGTTGGTGAATCCGGCTGCGGAAAAAGTCTGTCGGCTCTTTCAATAATGCGCCTAATCTCTTATCCCCTGCATATAGGCGGTGGTGAGATTATTTTTGGCGGGCAAAATTTAATGATGCTTTCAAAAAAGGAAATGCAAAAAGTACGGGGACGGGAAATATCAATGATTTTTCAAGAACCGATGACCTCTCTCGACCCTATTTTTACCATAGAGAACCAACTCATAGAAATTTTGCAAATTCATTTTAAAAAAATGCCCAGAAATGTGATGCTGGAAAAAATTCATGAAGTTCTTAAAAAAGTGGGTATTGCTCAGGTAGAGCGCGTAATTGCAAGCTATCCTCATCAGCTTTCCGGCGGTATGCTGCAAAGAGTAATGATAGCTATGGCTATGATTTGTGAGCCTAAACTGCTTATTGCTGACGAACCGACAACCGCGCTGGATGTTACCATACAGGCACAGATACTCTCTTTGATGAATGATTTAAAAGAAAATTTTTCAGCCTCCATAGTAATTATTACTCATGACCTTGGAGTTATTGCCGAAACCTGCCAGCGGGTAGCTGTGCTGTACGCCGGACAGGTTGTAGAGCAGGCCACTGTAAGTGATATTTTTTCTAATCCTTTGCACCCTTATACAAAAGGGCTTTTAAAATCAGTTAAGGCTTTGGGCAAGCGTGATAAAAAGCTTTATTCCATTTCAGGCATGGTGCCAAGTATGGATAGTGTTGGAGCCGGCTGTCGCTTTTACGAGCGCTGCGAGTATGCCGGCAAAGAGTGTTTAGAGCCTCAAGAACTATATGAAATAAGCCCGGAACATATTTGCCGCTGTGTAAAATCAAAGGAGGGCAAAATATGAAACCTCTTTTGCAAGTAAACAACCTTAGAAAAACTTTTGCCGTTTCATCCGGCTTAATTAATAAAAAAGTAACGGAAGTATGCGCCGTTGACAATCTAAGTTTTTCCATACCGGAGAGAAACACCCTTGCTATAATTGGTGAATCGGGCTGCGGTAAATCTACCACGGCTAAATGTGTTCTGCGTTTGCATGAGCCTACGTCGGGTGAAATAATTTTTGACGGAGAAAACCTTGTTAATTTAAGCCGCGAACAAATGCGCCTAAAGCGCAGGCATATTCAAATGATTTATCAAGACCCCTATTCTTCTCTTAACCCTCGCATGAGCGTAAGAAGCCTTTTAGCCGAGCCTATTAAAGCCCATAAGCTTGCTTTTGGTGATGAGCTTACTCACAGGGTTTATGAAATGGCTGATATGGTTGGCCTTTTAAAACATCAGCTTAACCGCTATCCCCATCAATTTAGCGGCGGGCAGAGACAGCGCATAAGTATTGCCAGAGCATTAATAATGCGGCCGAGATTGATTTTGGCTGACGAGCCTGTGTCGGCTTTGGATGTGTCTATACAGGCTCAGGTTCTCAACCTGCTTAGTTCTTTGCAGGAGGAGCTTAATCTTACTATGCTGTTTATCTCCCATGATTTAAATGTTGTGCGCCATGTCAGCAATCATGTTGTGGTAATGTATCTTGGCAAGGTAATGGAGGCCGGCAATACAGAGACAATATTGCAAAACCCACTGCATCCGTATACTTCTGCGCTATTAGAGTCTGTGCCGGGCCTTGACCCTGATAATAAGAAAACCAGAACTTTGTTAAAAGATGATGCGTTTAGCCTTTCGGCATTGCCGGTTGGTTGTGTTTTTGCTAACCGCTGCCCAAAAGTTATGAAGCGCTGCAAGGCAGAAGTTCCGCACATGATATCTTATAACGACCGTGAACTGGCTTGCTTTCTGTACAACAGCTAGAAAGTGACGTTGCAAGGATTTCATCACGAAGAACGAAGGGAGGTTTAAACATTGATAAATACAGTTATGGGAAAGGTTTCAAAAGATAAACTTGGAAAAACATATATGCATGAGCATATAATTACAGATTTATCGGCCGTACGTAAAAATCATGATTCTGTTATGACAGATGTATCTGAGGCGCTTTTAGAAATTGAGCCTGCCGTGTCAGCCGGGATTAATACGTTTTTGGATGTTTCCTGTATAGGAATGGGCAGAAATGTAGGAAAACTTAAAGAAATAAGTGAAAAGAGCGGGGTAAATATTGTCTGTTCAACGGGGTATTACCTTAAAAGCTACTATCCTCAATATATTTTTGAAGAAGAGCCGGAGCAAATAGCTGACAGGCTTATTGCAGAGATTGAAGGCGGCATAGAGGGAACGGGTATAAAACCCGGCATAATCGGCGAAATTGCTACAGGTAAAAATGAGTTTGATTCAGATAATAAAAAGGTTTTCAAGGCTGCCGCGCTTTCTCACCTTAAAACAGGGTTGCCTATAACAACTCATTGCAGCCTTGGCACAATGGCCCTGGAGCAAATTGAATTTCTGACAAACTTAGGCGTAGAAAACACTAAAATAATAGTTGGCCATATGGACCTTTTAACTGATTATGACAAATTGGTTGAAGTTTTTAAAACAGGGGTGTTTTTAGGCTTTGACACCATAGGTAAAAATGTCTATTTACCGGAAGAGGCACGGCTTGAAACTCTTTACCGTGCCATAACCGACGGCTGGGCAGCACAAATTGTACTTTCTGAGGACCTGTCCAAAAAATCATATTATAAATCAAACGGCGGGCTTGGTTACGGTTATCTTGTAGAGTGTTTTTTGCCTAAGCTTATGGCAATGGGCGTATCTTTAAAAGATGTAGATACAATGCTTAAACATAACCCGGCTAAAGTGCTGGATGTGATATTCAGTGACAGAACACGGCTGCTTGTTAACAGTTCTGCAGTTTCAAAAGAAGCTGCCTTAGCCGCTTATGAATATATGGAAATGATAGAAAAAAACCACGGTTTAGACCGAAACCATAATAATTTTGATATGTTTGAAACTCACCTTGTTGTTTGCTTTGAGCGGGCTTATAAAAATGAACTTATTCAGGAATTTCCTACTGAGCTTGAAGCGGAGGTTTGTGGAAAATGGTTTACAAATTTAGCTGTTAAAGCCCTGAAAACCGTTTCAGAGCGCCGCAATATCCCGTTTTGTGATGCTGAGGGGAAATATATTGGCGTACATTTAGGGGCTATGTTTGGGGAGGAAAACTGATGGTATCATTTCCGCTTAAAACCATGAATATTAATGAGGCTGCAGAAGCACAGTTCAGGCTTGTTGATATTATTCACAGCCATTTTAAGGGCGATGAATTCTTAAACTGTGGGGATTTAGGTGTTGTTTACGGCGAATATCCACTGTATACAAAAAAGGTTGAGTTAGTTTTAGCCTCCTTCTTTGGCTCAGAGGATGCTGTTTTGGTAAGGGGCGCAGGAACAGGCGCAATAAGAAGTTATTTATCACTGCATCTTAAAGCCGGCAGTAAAGTTTTAGTGCATGATGCGCCTGTTTATTCCACTACGGCGGATACTTTAATGGATATGGGCGTAGAGCTTGTAAAGCTTGATTTTAACTTGTTTGATAAAGATATTCCTAAAGATGTTGATATGGCTATTGTCCAGCACTCCAGGCAAAAAATGGACGATAAGTATGATATAGGCCAGGTTTTAGAAAAAATTAGAGAACAATGCCCCGGCTTACCCATATTGGTTGATGATAATTACACTGCTATGAAAGTTAAATTGTCTACTATTTCAATGGGTGCCTATGCAAGCGCTTTTTCTCTTTTTAAGCTGCTTGGAAAAGAAGGTATAGGCTGTATTTTATGCTCTAAAAATGACGGAGACAAAATAAGAAAAAGAAATTACTCAGGCGGTAGTAAAGTGCAGGGGTTTGAGGCTATGGAGTGTTTACGTTCACTGGTTTATGCGCCTGTAGCTTTTGCGCTGCAATCACAAGAAGTTGACAAAATAGTTGAGGCTCTGAATTCAGGTGTTGTAGATGGGGTTGAAAAAGCAGTTCGTGCTAATGCTCAGTCTGTTGTAGCCCTTGTAAAATTTAAAGAGCCTATAGCTAAAAAAGCAATAAGAGCAGCAAATGAACTGGGTGCCGCTCCCTATCCTGTCGGGGCAGAGTCAAAGTATGAAATAGCTGCTATGTTCTACAGGCTTTCAGGTACTTTTATAAGTTGTGAGCCGGCTCTTGCTGATTATGCCATTAGAATAAACCCTATGAGAAGTGGCTCAGACACTGTTATAAGCATTTTGAAGAAAATAGTTTCCTGCTGCAAGGGGGAGTAATATGTTTTTAGAGGCTACTTTGCAGAAAAATCCAGCCTTGATTCAGGCAAGCTTTAAATTTCATAGAGATGGGTTAATTTATCCCAACACCTATATTATTGATTTAGACATGATAGAAAAAAATACAGCTATACTGGCTGAAAGTGCAAAAAAACATGATATACGCCTTTTAGCCATGACAAAACAGCTGGGGCGTAACCCTCTTGTGGCAAAATCAATTGCTAAGGCCGGAATTAACAGCTTTGTGGCAGTTGACCCTTGGGAAGCCCTGCAACTCTCAAGTGCCGGCTTAAATATAGGCAACATAGGCCATCTTGTGCAGATTCCTAAAGCCATGATTCCAAAAATGCTGGATTTAACGCCCGAATTTATAACAGTCTTTAGTTATGAAAATGCCGCTTTAATTTCAAAACACGCTGCTTCTTTAAAAAATAAGCAAAAGCTCCTTTTAAAAATAGATGACGGAATGGACTGCTATCCGGGTCAAGAAGGTGGGATTCTGCTTTCAAATTTGCTTTTGGAAGCAGAAAAAATATCAAAGCTTAAAAATGTTGAAATATGTGGTCTTACAGCTTTTCCGTGCGTTTTATTTGATGAGACGGCAAAAGAATTTGTTTTAACAAATAAAGCTAAAATACTTAAAGAGGCTGATATGCTTTTAAAACAAAACGGCTATGAACTTGAAACACTTAATATGCCAAGTGCCAATACCAGCTCATCTTTTGAAATGATAGCAAAAGAGGGCGGTAATTTATTGGAGCCGGGCCATGCCATATCTGGAAGCACCCCTGCTCATGCTGCTTCTGCACAGCCTGAGCTCCCGGCTATAGTGTATGTAAGCGAAGTCGCTGTTAAATCCCATGAGGCCGCATATGCTTACGGCGGCGGAGCTTATGGCCGCAGCAAGCTTAAAAGTGCCTTAGTTGGCAGCACATATGATAAGCTTATTACAAGTAATTTTGAATTTTCATTTCCACCCAGTGAAAATATAGATTATTACGGCTGCATAAAAGGAGACACCAAGCCGTTAAATATAGGCGATACGGTAATAGCAGCATTTAGAACACAGATATTTGCAACCAGAGCGTTAGTTGCAGTGGCCTCCGGCATACAAAGCGGCAACCCGAAAATCCTTGGCATCTTTGATAGCCTTGGAAAGGAAGTGTTATATTGAAAAAAAGGGCCGTTATTTTAGTGATAGACAGCTTGGGCATAGGCAGTATGGATGATTCGGCTGAGGGCACATATGCCAACACTTTTACCCATATTTTAGACAAAGCCGGGTTTATAAGCCTTAAAAATATGGAAAAGCTTGGCATTAATTGTATATTGAACCATAAAAGACTTATTACACCCGCGAAACCCTTAGCTTCTTTCGGCAGTGCTAAGCTCATGCACTCCGGCGCAGACAGTTATATGGGCCATCAGGAAATTATGGGAAGTAGGCCTATAGCGCCAAAAATAACCCCTTTTTATAAAGCAATGGGCGAAATAAGAAAGCATTTAGAGAGCTTGGGTTACGGCGTGGAAATAATAGGCGGCGGTAAATGTCTTTTAATAAATAGCTTGGTAGTGGCCGCGGACAATGTTGAAACCGATTTTGGCCAGGTTTATAACATAACAGCGCCTCTTGATTTAATAGACTTTGATGAGGTGCTTAAAATTGGCCGGGCAATTCGGGATGTAGCTACAGTAAGCCGCGTTATTGCCTTAGGTGGAAGCGGTATAAATATGAGTAACATAATTTCCGCTGTTGAAACTACTGTAGAAGGCGCAACAGGCGTAAATTGCCCAAAATCAGGGGTTTACAAAAAGGGGTACAGGGTAAAACACTTAGGATATGGGATTAATCCGAAGAAACAGGTTTCTTCTATCTTACTTAAAAATAAGATACCGGTTTATTTAATAGGCAAAATGGCAGATGTAATAGATGCCAAGGGCGCAAATTACACAGAAGCCATAGAGACTGACAGGGTAATGTATGAGTGCATACGCCGGTTTGAAGAAATGAATGAAGGGTTGATTTCGGCAACTGTTCAGGAAACCGACCTTTCCGGCCATTCTCAGGATATTGAGCGCTATGCTGTAAAAATCAATACTGTTGATGCTTATTTGAGTATTCTGCTTGAAAAAATGACCCCAAATGACCTTTTAATAATTACGGCAGATCACGGCAATGACCCCACTATAGGGCACAGCCACCATACCAGAGAAAAAGTTTTTATATTGGCCTACTCTAAGGGATATGAGATAAAAAACATAGGAGAGAGAAATACATTATCGGATATAGGTGCAACAGTTTGTAATTTTTTTGGGGTTTCGACATGCGAAAATGGAGTTTCGTTTTTATAAATCTCAGCGTTATTTAAAAATTGTTATAGATGTACTATAGCTGTATCACTTTAAAAGAGATACAGGCCAAATGTGAACATATAGAAGAATAACTTGAAAAGCAACAAGTCAAAGGGTTCGCTCCGCGAACTTCGCTGCGTGAAGCGGGAGTTTGAAGCCCCGCTTCACCGCAAAACGCTCACCCACCGCTTTCGCCGAAGCTCACGCT
>Ga0131853_10006312_pt1 | contig 21413 bp, 10 predicted proteins | sample TergutLab28metaG_FD_92764 | JGI IMG/M metagenome (GOLD analysis project Ga0131853, IMG submission 92764) | Labiotermes labralis P1 segment gut microbial communities from Petit-Saut dam, French Guiana - Lab288 P1 (version 2) (version 2) | ecosystem: Host-associated > Arthropoda: Insects >... | reverse complement strand
GCTCGAAACATGTAGAGTGAAGGACGACTAACCCTGAAATAAAGGATAGTCCATAAGTGTCATCTTGTTGGTAATTATTTTGGAACAATTATAATGATGCACGGAACAATGAATGTAAAAATACTCTGCATTCTTTGTCTCCTGCTTTTGTTCTAACTAACCAGTTAGTTAATTTATACGCCTGCATTACTACCCTAAGGTTCAGCACTGCTTTTTCTAACGGGTGGTGAAAGGACATGCTTGCTAGTAATTTACTGTAAGAGAAACAAGCCTGAGAGTAGGCACTGAACTTCTTCAATTCGTAAGACATTCTCGCACCGCAGAACTGAATTTTAAATGTCTGCCTCTGTAGGGCTCCGAAGTAAGGTTGTTACACGTAACATGACGGAGTGTAACGCGAACATGTTACTGCGAATGAAACGGCGTCCACTGATAAGAGATCCTGACCGCAGGCAGCGTGCCTGCGGTCGATATTCATCGTCGAGTCTGAGAACAAGAGACAGTAAATGGAGTTGGTCAGCAAGAATCACCAGCACCGAAAAAATTCAAGACTGCACGCCTGCTGGCACAGTTTTCGGGGAAAATTAAAGACGTCGTGCATCAAAATTCGTGCCTGCTGGAACAACCATTAACTTTGAGAGGTAATGTGGGGCAGTGGGAAAGTTAAAACCAAGATATCGAAGAAGTTCGTCCTCACATGGAGTAGCCGTTTCCTTCAACTTGTCGGTGCTCGACCCCACGTAAGTGCGAAAACAGCTGCAGAGATTCGACCCCTTGCTTTTACCGTCTGTGATTACCCAACTTATAGCCCTGAAGTGTCACCGTGAGATTTTCATTTCCTCCCAAAACCGAAGAAAAATCTCAGGAGAAATCAGTACGCGTCGGACGATGAAATAAAGCCTGCTGTTACGTTGTGGTTACTTCATCAAGATCCTCTGTTCTATCTTGACGGACCACGACACTACGTGAGGGCTGGCGAAGATGTGTAGATCGCAAAGGAGAAATAACTGCTTAGATGCGTACAATATCGTTTCAAGAAAGTTACCTATTTCGGTTTTATTCAAATATGTTTACCCATTTCCATATACACCTAGCTTTTGTTATACGCCGGTTTGTTTTACGCTCTTTTCTTTAACGCCCCTTACCAATTTACACCACTTCCTAATTCGCGCTCTCTCATTTTCGGTTTAACGCCCTTTGGCTAGCAGCATTCTGTTATGCTAACCCCTTATTTCTGTTGGGAATGTCATTTTGTTATTGACGCCAAATTTTTTAGGAACGCTACTAGGGCGTAATGCGAGGGCTGGGTGTAAACATTTGCGAGTTATTACTTTTCAGCACACCCTCGTCCTAACACCCGCTCTGCAACAATCCTGAAGCTGTTCAGTCGACCCCCCCTTCAAATCTTCACAACGAACCTACTTTAAACCCCTTGTGTTGCTCTGAAATTAGTACACCATTTTAGCAACTTCTGCTAGTTATTAACAGGACTGACATTTCTCGGTGCCACTGTGCCCATAATTGGTCGCATCCACCAAGCTCATACAGTCTGAAAAACAGAACACTTGGGAGTTGTCACTCTCCTGACACTTCGATATCTGTTTGCTCGAAATCCATGTGCCACTTGCTGATAATCTTTAATGTGGCACGTCATTTATTCTGTGGCAGTGTGTAATAATTATTGAAAACATTTAACGTCGTCAAACGACCTCACCCGAGTTCTTCATCGCTTGAAGCACGTGTCTGCTAAATTACAGCAGCTACTTGCAGTACAAGTTCTAATTAACACCAGCAGGCTGTTGTGTTCCTTATTACCTTCTTCATCTTCACTAGGTTGTGTTTTGTGTGAGGAAACATGGGGGTGGGGAGTGCATAACAGGCTCCGGTATCAGAGGACGTATCAGTTTATCAGTTATTAATTACCGACAGAATATCATTACGTTTGCTAGTCATGGTAAAAGCGAGGTAAGTTACCCTGGAGTGAGTGGCTACCATACTGCGTTTGTGTTGAACCGTTAATCGTTAGAGCCGACACTTACTACACCTTTGGCAGTTTTTAGACATATTAGTCGCGTGAGACAAATATGGTCATGTTTTTGGGAATCAGAGGAGCGTGCATCATGATATATTCTTATAATAAAACCAGCGAGATGCACTAATTTCTCAAATTTATTTTTGGAATAAAACTGTACATGTTTCGGACAGTATCTCTATCATCAGGAGTCTAGCACTGTACACACAGCAAGAGGTATATGTCGTACAGGTTTTGCTGACTGCTTGCTATTTGAGAAATTAGTGCATCTCGTTGGTTTTATTATAAGAATGGTCATGTTTCTAAAGAAATAGTTAACCAAATTTTTTCTCTAAAATTTTTTGCGTTCTCCTTTATAGCTAAGTCGGAGCCAAAGCCCATACTATTCAAGTAATGTAGGATGGTGCACTCAAATTTTGGGATAATACGTGAATGTGTACAATTTTCCACATGTCTTCCCTCAGATTCTGAACGTCTGGTTGTCCTTGAAGTTCTTTTGTTGTAGATACGTATCTGTTGGTCCAAAGCTAATTACTCTACACTTAAATAAATTCCTGTGATTCGGAAATTTTTAATAGTCCTTCCATACATATTAGCCGTATCGATATATGATTAAAATATAACTTGCATAGTGTATCTTCATCGAGTTAGTCTCCTGGCCTGTATTTTACAATATACCTACTTTGGTCCGAGAGCTTTTTCTGAGAAAATATTTGAATTTCTGTTTAAGCTTCACGTAAGCCTGTTGTACTAATGCGAACTAACAAACATTGCAACTGCTTTCTGTGCAGATATACAAATACCAAATTTCAACGAAATTTGTCCAGTAGTTTCGGAAACGGGACGTGTGACTTACAGACACGTTCAGAATAATGTGATTTTATTTGCTCTCTGTACTTTGTGCTAAGAAGGCATAAAATTTGGCAAACCGTAAAATTTACTCCCGCTTTGTGCGGAGAAGTTGGGATATTTTGTGCAAAGGAACTTCGTATTTATTCAAATCACCCGGAATAAATTGCAGGGAATTGCGAGCAGTGATTTTTGGGACATAAATCTAATCTCTGTACTGTTATTCCGAACTTAGAAGTTCGTAAAGTCGCCGTTTGCTGATGACAGGCATTTTGAAAACTGCGAACATTGGGTGAGCTGTCGTGGCACGTGGTGAATAACGAACAGAAGACGAAGCCGTCATTTGAGGCAAATACAGCAAGCGTAACTTTATCAGGTCTATTTGTTTTAATTTATTGTATTTGATCTTTTTTTTTTAAGTTTTCGGTTTAAAATTGAATGCGGCGTGGAAAGATTACTCTTCAAGAATTTTCATACTTATTTTGACGAAAATCGTTGAGTTAGTGTGTGGGCTGTACATTTGTTGTCTGTAAGTGCGTAGTTGAATGGTAACGCACTCATATATAAAGAAAATAAGTGGAATTGCAGTATTTACACAACTTCTTATCATACATTTAAAAACAGCTGCATGTTTCGGCTGTACATACGTAACCATCATCAGGCTGAAAATAGGACCTTGAATTAGAGAACTATAAAATACAATTCAATATATACAATATTTTATAGTTTTCTTATTCGAGGTCCTATGTGCAGCCTGATGGTGGCTACATATGTATAGCCGAAACATGTAGCTGGTTTTACATTTACATGTCTGATAAAAGATGCTTATAGACTGTAATGCTATTTCTTATTCTTATTCTTGTGTACCTGAAAACAACAAGGATGTCATATGTAAAAATTGTAACGCCATCGTTTAGTTTTACTAATTGTAGAAGCTTACTTGGGAATCTTATTAATGAACGGTTGAATCATGTTACGTAATCGGTACTGTGCATTAATTGACTGTGTGTCAGAGAGCTGTACAAAATATGGCGCCAGGTTTGTTGTAAATTTAGTCTTATCAGATTGAGATGATTGAAGTAACAGAACAGAGCACCGTGAATGCGGTACGCCCATCTTGCTCGCGAGTGCCACGTCTTGGTGGCAGCAACCAGAGATGGACAGCTGAAAGGACGAGGCTGTGTAATTACACGTGGGCCCAGCGTGTTGGACCTAAAAGCACGCCCAGTGGTGTGCTCATTACGGCTGCAAAGAGAGTATCACTTTAAACATTTTACAGCTCAAGGATGCCGTAAAAATGCAAGGCACTCTCCTGTGTGGAAGGGATTTTCGGTAAGAATCCAAACCAGCACTAACGTGGAGGTAAAATCAAGGGTGACATTATGGGTAGGGCATATCACACGAGCAAGGGAAATGTCAAATGCATGCAAACTTTTGGTCGGACAACGTCGAGAGAGAGAGAGAGAGAGAGAGAGAGACAGACAGACAGACAGACAGTTCACGAGATGAAGCGTGGGCGGGAGGATAAAATTAAGACGGATTTTAAAGAGCTAATTATGAAGTTAAGTGGGGTGTGGGGTATGGACAGGATCGATCTGGTTCAGAATAGAGACAGGTAGCGGGCACTTGTGAATGTGGTAATGAACTTTCGGGTTCCGTAATATGAGAGGAATTTCTTGACTAGCTGAAAACCTCTTAGCTCCTCAAGAAGGACTCTGCTTCATGGAGTGAGTAAGTAAGTAAGTAATGTATGAAGCTATTGATTGGATTCATCCGACTCAAAATGTGGAGCGTTGTTAGGCTGTTGTGGAAACGAAAGTGAACGTTTTGGGTTCAATAAAAGGTAGGGCATTTTTTTAACAGACGAGTGACCATCAGTTTGTAAAGATGAGCTCTCTACACATGGCTCACTTCCTTCCGCGGTAATACTTATTATTGGTAATACACATTTCATGGCTTGCGGGTATCGATGGGTAGCAATAAGAAGGTCAAGCAAATGGTCCCGGCTGAAATCTTGTATGTTGATTGTAAATACTGTTCAGGGAAGGAAAATAATCACCGTATCTAAATTAGGCTTACCTTATAAATTTTTTGGCATTGGTCCAATTTACGACAAACCGGTTTTGATGAAAATTATGACAGAATTCTGTTTAGAATCTTAATGTAGTACGCACCATGCATGACGTCAAATTCAACCTATCTAACCAACTAGTCATGCACTGTAGGTCGATTGTCTTATTTTAGTGCATGAATAGTTGGTTAGAATCATATCCGATTTGAGCTTCTTTTACACCGGGCTGTGTATGGAATGTTACCGACCAAAACGAAATGCGTTCAACAACTTTTAGAGCGGACTTTACAGTTTCAAGTTAAATTTCGTTTTGCGATGAATGCGGGGCTTCAAAATGGAACACTGAAACACAAATAAACATCCTTCCCAGTATTCTCCAAATTTGAACACGTTGTGAAAATAGATTACAAAACTAGAGTGGTCCAGTTACTTCGCGTGCCGTTGTTGCCAATACATGAAACCTTCACTTACACGTCTGCGTTTTGCGGCGGGATTTCCCTGACAGTCATCAGATGTAGGCCTATACTCCGGTTATATTGTAACCGGGTCAAAGAATTGCACGCGGTTCGAACAAGATAATAAATTGGTAAAATGAGTCCAAGGAAAAAAATAGTCACTTTATAGGTTCCGTGGTTTGTAATGAGTACGCACACAAGCTATACTGAAGCTACAACTTCCTTCAGAAACTGACATGCCGTTTCTTCCTAGCCGTTTGTATCTTAGCTGGAAACCTATAAGGAAACGTTAATTGACCCGTGTAATGCACCAGTAGGAAGTAGAAGGAACCGCGTTCGAAGCTGAGAACTTATTACGTTCGGAACTAAGTGAAGGAGCAACAGTATAATGATTATAATTGTTTGTGGAAGGAAAAGGAACTGGTTTTTGGAGGGAGAGTGGTTATTACGGACAGCCGACTGCAGTGCGTGCCAAGTGTATCGTGTGCGTGGCAGGTGTTGTCCGAGCGAACTGAGTGGAAGAACGTGAAATTCTGGTAATACTACAGTTTGCTGCAGGTGCGTGTATGCGTGATGATCTCAAGTACCAGGCCGTCTCACTTCTCTCCTTTCTAAATTGTAGGCTGTACCTAAAATCGTGTTTTGACGTATTCACACATCGGAAATGTTAATATTAGTTTTGTTTGGTTCAGATGCCTTGTAGTATCCTCATGTTAATCGAAGCAGTCAGAGGAATGTTGAGGTAATCCGTGATAAGTTAAAGGCAAGTCGAACTAATATGGAATAATCGTAGGCAAGCCAGCTGGACGTAATTTCGGAGGTAACTTGATATAAGTCAAGTTACTTTGGAGTAGTTTGAGGCCGTGACACGTATACTGTGTGATAAGAACCGAGTATCTTGAGGCACCGTGCGGTTTTTAAGTCAGGCTACTTAGAAATAAGTCGAGGTAACTGAGGTATAGTGAGTGGACTTTGTGGTTTTCCAAGATAACTGTAGGTATGAAGGATGGTAAAGTAGCAAGGTTCCGCAGGTCATAAAACTACAATGATAAGGTAAATGTAACTCATTGCACTGGAGTATCATTTTTTAAGCGCTTTCGCAAAATTGCAAAATAGCGACTATTATTCTTATAACAAAACCAACTAGATGCACTAATTTCTCATATTTATTTTTGGAATAAAGCTCAACTTATTTCGGACAGTTTCTCTGTCCCAAACATGTGGTGCTTTATTCCAAAAATAAATTTGAGAAATTAGTGAATCTAGTTGGTTTTATTATAAGAATTTATCACGATGCACGGTCACCTGAACGTCAAAAGCGACTATTAGCTTCCTCACGTCTGTATAACCGTCCGTCTCCATGGAACTGCTCGGCTCCCACTTGACGGATTTTCATGAAATTTGAGCATTTTTCGAAAATCTGTCTAGATGATTCAAGTCTCATTAAAATCTGACAAGCATAACGGCGGGTACCTTACATGAATAAAAATGTACGTTTTTTAGTCATGACTCAATTCTTCTTAGAATGAGAAATGTTTGAGACAGAGTTGTAGAGAAGATTAAAACATACATTTTATACGCAATAACATTTTTCAGAAAGTCGTGCCGTTCATGAAATAATGTGAAAGACTATTGTAGAGTCAGACAGCCCACAGACGACAATTTAACGTGGCGCAGAAAGATGCAATTTGCACTCCGCATAACTGAGGCAAGAATGCAGACACGCACTCAGAATATGTAATCCTTTTTGCTTTTCCACTGCAACAATGGTTGCACAAAAGCGCCTCAATGTTACATTACACTTACATTGACTGTTTTGTGGAACATAATCTCCAGTATTTGGTTGCAATTGCCCCATCTCCGCCCAACGGTAAAAATTGTGTCGCTGTATAAGACGAGCTTTCGCAAAAACAGTTCGATGGACAATTTCAATACAGCCGCTAAATTTCCAATTGTGACGCCACGATTTTGCAAAATCAGTCTCCACTCGCTCTGCTTTCGCACCCTTTCTTGATGTGCTGGGCTGGCCAGTGGCTTTCATGGTCGTGAATTTCCATTCGATCATTTTCGAATTATGTCCACCATTTTCTGAGATGCTGGGGCGCTTGTGAATGCCTCAGTGAGCCTTCGGGGTCCATAAAATGGTATTTTTTTGACCAGCTGAAAACCTGTTAGCTTCTCAAGACGGACGCTGCTGCATGGCGTAAGGAAGTGTTTTCTAAGGTGCTGCACCAAACACGTCTGTCTGTTGGCAGTGAACTACGATATATGGCGCCCATAATACTAGAATAACACTGAAAACAATTTTCTAATGTCATTGCCATTTCACATCGACTTTTTCCCCGAACAACATCTTACTGGTTGACCCTTGCGCCAAGTGTTGCATGGTATCCCTTCTGCAAGTGCTACTTCCTGCCGAAAGATAAAAGTACTTAATTAACACAAACGTTGCAGGAGCCCTAATTACAGCACATGCCACACACATGCCTCCTACTTTGAAATTATTGAAAGCGAGTCGAACAAACTTGGAGTAAGTTGAGGTGATTGACATGGTCTGAAGTAGGCGGAACCTGTGAAATGTGATCTTGTGCGTCCTTTTAAATTATGACGGTTGTAACTTATTCATAATCTTTGCACATGAGTGTGTTCCGTGGATTTTGTTACGGAAGTTCGCGCGGTAGTACGCACATGTGCCGCTTATCCCACACGTCATGACTACGTACTTATAAAAACACACACACACACACACACACACACACGTAAAATTAATGTAACTTCTAAAGGTCAGTTATAAGTTTTCATATGCTGACAGAAAATTTGTTTCAGTTCTACTTTATGAATGTAAATGTAACGTAACTACGTTACATGCACCCGTAATAAAGCAGAAACGTAAAATTGTACGATGTTAATAAAAATCCAACCAGATGCAACAGTATGCAGATATTTATTTACTGTAAAGTCACTCTACATGTTTCGGGTGTCACAGCACCCATCAACAGGAGTACTAAAATCTGTAACCGCAACCTCCGGAACAGGTCCTAATACTGGTACAGCCACTTCCCTCCAACGTGGCCTGATCGGGATTTTACCTCTTGCATGTGGCTGCATTGCAAAGTAACAGCTCGCAGGACGAGAGGTATGTTCTTCATGCTGTCAGACTAGATGTCCTTTGTGTTCGGGTGTGTAGTTAGTTCATTATTGCTCTGATGTGTTCTGTGTCCCTGGGGGGACGGAATCGCGCGGTAGGGTGCCCCTAGGCAGACAAGCCCTGTATCAATAATCCCTGACAGCAGAGCTGTGATTATTCGGCTTCCAGCAATCATTCTTGAACGCACGGCCTTGCATGTTACGCCAGTGTGCACTGGTGGTGCTCCCACTTTGTAGCCCTGATCAAATATAAATATTATTAGGCTTGACCGCATATCAAACGCTTCAGTAATTACAATAATTGAATGTTATTAAATACAAGTGCGAGCAGCTTTTCTTGTTTTGTCTATTTGTATGGACTTTATCCACTGGCAACAGCCGGGGGTAAAATGTGTAAGTATAGAAAACATTGGATAAGTGCCGTAAAACCTGGGACGTAAACATTCATATTAATTTACTTATTTAATATAAAGTGGTGATAAATAAGAGTGTCGAGTAGAAGTCATATGTCGTGGGACCTGCTGTGGTTCACACTGGGTGTATCAAATTTTAGTTCGCTGTGTGTGTCACCATTAAGCCTCACAAGATTTGTGGTGGTTGCGTAATGCGGGTTATTGTTCACTATATCTTTCACATGATGTAGATATTTAAGGCAGGGATAGGATGAGCAGGACATATAGCATACCTTGGAGACGTAAATACGCTTACTAAATGTTGGTGGGAAAAAAATAAGTTACTAAACTTGTGTGGGAGAATTATATTAAAATTGACAAGAAAAATATAGACGGTAAGTGGACTGGGCGTAGCGGACTGAAACGGGGCCTATTGGTGGAGTTTTGACGACAGGATAACTAACGTTTGTATTCCATATGCCTACATACGGAGAAGTTGACGAACAACTGAGTGACTGCAGCTTTGCAAAAACTTGCCTGCCTGCACCACTGAATTACTTTGTTTATCTTAGCTATGGCTGGTTTTTAAGGCCAGTTAATTCGATTGGCAAAGTAGCTAGTTACGGTCTCAAACAACGAGATTCTGTTCCCGGCAGAGTCCCGTATTTGTGTGTTCTTAAGACTTCGATATCAGATTTGGGATATCGCAGCCCTGTCCGCGTCAGTGAATATGAATCGTGGAACACGCCACTCGCCCTTTTTTAGTGCTGAGTTTAAGAATGTGTGAATCTTGCCTACATGCCTTTATTGCGTGGTGTAAAGAGGGGAAGATCTTTTGGTTTGCCATTCGCCACTGTTGCCAGTGTGCTGATTGGCGGAACCCGTGTGAACGCGTAACAGAGAAATGGTAAATGGTATGTTTTTTGCACCGTGCATTGTGATATAATCATGGAACAGAAACCAACGGAATGCACACTTTTCAAATTAATACTTTAATTCAGTTTTTCAGGTCTTATGCATGTTTCGAACCTCATGGGTTCATCCTCAGGAAGACAGAAGAGTGTGTTCGAACACACTGTACCGCCTGCTAGACTACTTACACCAATGCATGTAAACATGCCATATAAAAACTGCGTTTACAGCTGTCTTCCTGAGGATGAACCTATGAGATTCGAAACATATAGAAGACGTCAAAAATTGAAAAATTGAATTAAAGTATTAATTTGAAACGTGTGCATTTCGTTGGTTTTTGTTGCATAAGAGTATTGGTAGTTATGTCGTCACGAAACGTCTGTTCAAGGTGGCGCGTATGGGTGAGGAGAGGGGGGTGTATAGGGTCTTGGTGGGGAAACCGGAGGGAAAGAGACCACTGGGGAGACCTAGGCGTAGATGGGTGGATAATAATAGGATGGTTCTCCAGGAGGTGGGATGTGGGTATATGGACTGGATTGGGCTGGCCCAGTATAGAGACAGGTGGCGGACGCTTGTGAGTGCGGTAATGAACCTTTGGGTTCCGTGAAATGCGGGGAATTTCTTGACTAACTGCAAACCAGTTAGCTGCTCAAGAAGAACTCTGCACCATGGAGTAAGTAAGTAACGTCTGTTCAAGACACTACAACTTTTACCCTTCAGTGAGGTGGAAGAGACTTCTAATATGGATGGGTGAGAGGTGATTAAGAAATTTTGATTTGAGTATCTCTTCTGTCGTCTGGTCTGTACCGCTCTGTGTTCTGGAAATAATGCATCGAGATATAAGACGTTCTTTATCCCGCCAAGATCAAGGTAGACGTGTAATCAAAGTACAGCGCTCATGGAATGTGAAAGTGAAGGTGATACACTAGAAGCCGCGTAAGAGAATGTCGCAGTTGTTCACAGGACATCCCCGGTAAATTGCCGTATCACCGAACTGTAGAAGACGGTCAATTTGGGATGAGCACACAGTTTCAGGAATACAAGGAACAAGGAGAGCTTGTCGTCAGTTCCAGTGCACTTCCCGTAATGTAACTATTAATTACATGATGTGCGTTAGGGACAAGTTTGGACCCTGCTTTATGGACAGGATACTCGCAATTTCTAACTTGCTCACTCCGTGGATCAGAGTCCTTCTTGAGAAGGCAGCTGTCTCGCCTTATAGACAAATTCCCTACATTGTATGGAATCCCAAGTTTCATTATCGTGTTCACGAGAGCCTGCCGTTTTTATCCTGAACCAGTCAAATCCACTCCACACCGTCCCATCATAAAGCTTCATTTAAATATGTTCATCACATCTCCGCCTAGGTCTCCCAAGCGTTCTCTTTTCTTCAGGTTTCCCTCAGCACTTCTCTTCTTTGCCTATCACACGCCCTGATCATGTCGTACTCGTTAATTCGATGACCGTAATTATGTTTGGTCAGGCCTACAAATCCTGAAGCTCCTTGTTATGTAATTATCTCCCCTCCTGTTGCTTCCACCGTGTCAGAACCAAATACCTTCCTCGGCTTCTGTGTATTGTGGAATAGTAATAATAATGATAATAATAAAATAGTTCTAATTCTTTGTTATGTAAATTTTATTCCTAATTTAATTTATTATGTTTGCGTTAATTCTATATTAACATTTTCACATTTTTAAGCAGTGGTACATTTAAACTTAAATTCTGTTTTTCTTCTCTTTCATGTTTCCCGCCCGCCATGTCGTTATCATCAACACATTCCTGCAGTATGTAAGTACAAACTCTGTATTTCATGTAGCGCATTATGTCATGTTTAGAATACTGCTGTTGGGCGCATGTCCACTATGCGCTTTGCTCTGTTTCACGACGTCGTCAGTATCTCAGGCTATACAGCTTCGCATGTTAGGGAATTTAAAAATATTGAATTGGAAGTGATTTGAAAGGATGTAGTGGAGGTAAAATCGGGATACCATATCTGTATCTGTCTGAAGAGCTGAGGAAGAGCAAGGAAAATTGTACTAGGATACGCGGTCGCAGCTGATAGACTGTCAGAACCAAGCACAGCCCGAATACAGTCTGCAGTGTTCTGGTGACACCGCAGCTTCTGGGAGCGTTCGCAAAATTGCGAAAAGGGATTGTTAGCTTTGTCATGTCTGTCCGTCCGTTCGTCCCACTGGACGGGTTTTCATGAAATTTGGTGTTTGAGAATGTTTCGAAAGTCTGTAGAGACAATTCAAGTTTCATTAAAATCCGATAAGAATAACGGGCACTTTACATGAAGACCAATATACATTTTTTATCATATCTCGCACAGCTCTTCTATAATGAAAAACGTTTTAGACAAAATTGCAGAGAAAATCAAAACACACATTTTGTTTTCAATAATTTTTATTCCGATAATCATACCGTTTATGAGATAATGTGGAAGAATATTGTAGCTACAGATGACGATATGACGGATGCGCATTGCTTGCTGGATACCTAAGGCTACAATCGAGCACTCAGAATATGTAATACTTATTGCTTTTCCACTGCCACAGCGGTTGTACGAACGCGCCTCAGTGCTACGTTGTAGTGCATTGCCTGTCTCGTCATATATTCCACTTCGGAATCCCTGGATGCCAAGATGGTATTCAAGAATTTGTCACAAAATGAAGCTTAATTCTTCTGACATGTTACGCACTTCCGTTGCTGGGTACTGTTACCGTGACAATCATCATCAGTGAGTATGGTTTAAAATCTTAGTTCAGGTCTCTGTTTCTTTTGGATATGATACATTTCCCTGGGTGATTGGTCACCGACGTTTCGAGACAGCGTGGTTGTCCCATCTTCGAGTCTATTCTATACTGTCATGTTGGCTGAGTCATGGTAGCGGCGGCTGGTAGGATGGTCGTCAAATATGAATTGCATAGACTTGGAAGAAAATGGTTTTTTCCTGATTTTTTTAAGTATTTCCCACTGACTAAGAATAATTACTGACAGTCACGGATTTTCTCTTTCTGCCCAGAAAGTGCTGCGCCGTAGCCTGTTTAAAATAGGCCGCGACGACTTCCCGAATTAATGTACAGTTATTACCATACTGACACTGCAAAGACTTTGCAGCCCAGGAAGTGCTGTTAAACAATCAAGCTTATAATAGTTTACTGATTACCTTTATCATAGTAACATCTTAGTTCTCCTGTTGTGTATAAAATGTAAATTCGGGCCCAGGAAACTGTAAACACGTAACTGCTGTCAGCCTTGGTGCTCGTTTTTGACAACAGAGCAAAATAATGAAATGGAAGGAATGTAGATTGGCACTGAATCGCATTTTAGCGGGTAAAAACTTGTTACATGCAGTGGCGGCTAGTGGGTGGGGGGAGTTGCAGTTGTACCAGCGGCTTGACTGACTGGTACGTTAGTATGGAGAATCTTCAGCCGTGTGTGTAGTGTGGTGTTGTAAGTGTAATAGTGCACCAACACAGTGATGCAGGCCGCTCAGGAATTGCCTTAAAAGTGAATGAAATTTTGTCCTCAGTTTTAAACGTAAGATTTACAGTACGTGAGCTTTCAAGTACAGTTTTAGTCTTATTCAAGATTACAGTGAAGTTAAATTTGTTTTGGTTTATGCCTTTACACGAAACTTTGGTTTAATTCAGGCTTTCAAGTGAAATTTAGTTTAATGAAGCTTTTAAGTATAGTTGCTGTTTAATTTAGGCTTTCAACAAAATACTCACTTTGCTGTAGGTTCTCATGCAAGTTTTAGTTCATTGTAGGATTTTAAGGAAAAATTTAAGGTAATGAGTCTTTAAGTAAAGTTGCGGCTTAACTTAAGTTGCAAAATATAAATGTAGCTCAATATAAGCCTTCCCGCAATTCTTGACATTTTAGTATCTCAAGGAAGTCAGTAGTGTAATATAGGTGTTTAGGTAAAGCCCTGTCTGTTTTCATGTTTTAAGTAAAATGACTTTCATTTAGGCCTTCAAGTGAAGCTTAACTTTAGTTTAGCCGTTCAAATAAAGCTTTATCTTAATTTCGCCTTTTAATTTAAAACTTCAGTATACGTGTCATTAAGTCAAGCAGTGAAGCCACGGTAGCTTCACTTCATTTAGCGTTTTCAATAAAATGTCAGGTTAAGATAGGCTTTGAAGTGAAGCTAGACTTTTAATTTCGACCCTCAAGTACCCCATATCTGTTAATTTTGCATTTGTGTTCCAGTTTCAGTTTTAATTTGCTGAAGTATCTAAAACTAGGGAGAGAAAATACGCACTGTTAAGATAATTTTTCTGATTCATTTCCTCATCCCTCAACTGTTTATTTTTCTTGTCACTTTCTGTCTTTTCTAGTTTCAGCCCTCTGTCTTTTCGCTTTCTTCTCCATCGTGTAATATGTTACTGTGATTAATGAAGAGCAGAAATCGCTAACATTAGAGTCTTGCAGGTTCTTCAAACCCGTGTTCTGTGCGCAGAACCGCCTCTGCTCACCGCCATGTTCTGCCGTCCTAGTTCTGGCGCACACCAGCGACATCTTGTTCCCGGCCCACATGACACGTCTTCTTGTCGACTCATCTGTACGCAGATCTGACAAATTGTCCACTAATTTCAACTGGCCCTACAACATTTCGTCTCTTTTTTGTACGGTCTCTCTTTTTTTGTGTGCTCGAAATGTCGCTTCATTATTCATTTATGTGTCTCATTATTTGACACTCCGTGTCGACAGACATTTCCTATGTCGTGTAGGCTAGAATGTCTTCCTCATGCTTGTAAAGAAGAGTTATGCTTGTTTACGCGTGTAAAGTAAACCTTTAATCTTTATGATTCTGTCCCTCCATTTAGGATGTTTTCAGAGCTTAACCGATATATAAGAATTTTAATTCAAGCATACTCTGAAATACGAGTGGCATAATGTACGGTGTTTGGAGTGGGTCATGTGCAAAGTTTCAAAATTTGTTACCTCGCCGGGCGTGATTATTTAGGGCACGTGCAAATGAAATTTGTTATAGAGCTAATCATACTACACTCGGTGTTAAAAATATTCTGTCCTGCACTTCCATTAAATGTTCGGGTGTATCTGAAAGACATGGACAAACTTCAGAAGTGGGTCCCCCACACCAGAACAAGTAAGAAAGTTCGTATCAATATATGTCCTCAAACAATAAGTTTTCGAGGTACAGCCCAACAAAATTTTGACCTCAGTCCTATAGATTTTTACCTGTTTGACACTTTAAACCCCATTTTTTATTCAGCTCCAATTGAAAATGAAGACACGTCATTAACGTATTATTTTATGCCTGTCGAAACATTCACAATCTCCCCGGGGCCTTTGAAAGGGTGCGTCAGTTGTGTGACCATGTGTGCATTTACGAGTATTTAGGAGAAGGACACTTTAAAATTTGTTGTGAGTTGTGACTCGATAAACCATAAGAAATTATCAGTTTTGAAACTGGGAACGGGCTGTAAGTATAGTATGTCGGTTGTAAGTAAAATAATATATAGGCAAGTTATTGTTGAATATAATCTTTCAATTGATCTCAAACCCCATTAATTCCTGGAAATATGTTTTTGCGAACATTTTTCTTCGTTTGGATGCACAGAGCTCACTCTGAAAGTTCGTCGAGCCATTTTAGATACTCCCTGTATTGTCCACAGGATATCGGAAAATGTTTCAAAATTAAAGAAGACTGCCCCATTGAAATGTTAATGCATTCCCCCATTTGTTACAACTTGTCCTTCGGTTTAGTGAAGCAGATCCAACCGCTGAAGACAGCCTGTTCTGTGAACCAGTTCGTGTAGCCGTGGGAAGGTGCTGTGGCACTGGTGGTATTTAGATACACTCCAAAGCTGGCTTCTGACATCCACGTTTTCTTTCCGAATCCAGTCCATTTATGGATTTTCAGTTAGGACCGATGTGCTGGTTTACTTATTTTATGAATTTTACAAGACGGGGTTCAAAATGAATCGCGCTGCCGTGAACAGGATATTGAGAATTCATCTTCCGTGCCAAGTGGGTAATTTATTTCCCAGATGAGCGACTGAGAGATTTTAATGAAGAACCTAGCTCTTGGAGTTGTTAGTGCAGCCTGTGCACGGTATTCATTGCATTGTAATGCATAGACATATCTCTTTTATGGCTGTTTTTTTTTTTAATTAAAACCGATACTGAGGTTGCGCAGGCCACAAGGAAGCGTAGGAGTGAAATCAATTTTTGTTGTGTCCGTCCAATGTAGCATAATGAAATCAAACAATACTTCTAGTTTTTCTCAGAAATGACTAGCTCTTACGGAAAACATCTGTTTATGAATTCTGTAATATGGAGCCCAATATTGCTTATATTGCTTAGAATGCAATTTGTCAGCTAGTACGATGTTATAGGTACTTGCCTACCTCTTTGTGTTTTGCCCACGACAGATGCAGAAATGAAGTTCAAGATTAAAGGAACATAAAATCGCAAATATTGCCGCTGCAAAATGTGTGTACTGTAGTGTTAGTGACCTGCAGTATTCACCTTTCTGTTCGCAGCAGTGGCAGAGGTACTGTCACATAAATTTTTATTCTCTTGTGGTGGGTTGAGATAATAGTTCCTTTGAAAGGGTGGAACAGTTCAAATATTTGGGAAATACCTTAACAATCAAAATTCTATTCAGGAAGAAATTAAGAGCAAATTGAAGTCCGAGAATGCTTGCTATCATTCGGTGCAGAATCGTTTGTCTTCCAGTTTGCTATCCAAAAATTTAAAGATTAAGATATACAGCACTATAATTTTGCCAGTTGTTTTATATGTTTATGAAACTTGGTTGCTAACATTGAGGGAGGAATGTAGGCTGAGGGTGTTTGAGAATAGGGTGCTGAGGAGAATATTTGGGCCTAAGAGGGATGAGGTAACAAGGGAGTGGAGAAAACTACATAATGATGAGCTTAATAATCTGTACTCCTCACCAACTATTGTGCGAGCGATAAAATCAAGAATGAGATGGGCGGGGCATGTAGCACATATGGGGGACGGGAGAGGCGTGTACAGGGTTTTGGTGGGGACACCTGAGGAAAAGAGACCACTTGGCGTAGATGGAAGGATAATATTAAGATGGATCTTTAAGAAGTGGTATGTAGGGGTATGGACTGGATCGATCTGGCTCAGGACAGGGACAGGTGGCGGGCACTTGTGAATGCGGTAATGAACCTTCGGGTTCCATAAGACGCGAGGAATTTCTTGACTAGCTGAAAACCGGTTAGCTTCTCAAGAAGGACTCTGCTCCACGGAGTAAGTAAGTAATTGAGTAAGGTGGGTTGAGATTCAGTATCAGCAGACCTGGGGCGTCTAGCGGTCCACTGTCAATTCCCCGGATGGGGAGGTTTGGTGCATTGACAACTGACAGGGCAAGATTACTCTCTACTCTCTCCGCCACCTACGCCACACGAACCGGGCGTCGGCGGTAAGAAGCCGACGAACTGCCACCGGGTAACAACCCAATTGCAGTAAATAAATATTATTAAATGTCTGAGGAATGGCACGGTGCAAGGTTCACTTGAAGAACGCCTGTTACGGAAGTTGTCCTGTGCTAAATTAAGCATCAAGCCGAGAGGGTGTATGGAGGAGTGAAGGAATGGCTTCACACGTAATTAACCTAGATGAAGGTGAGTAGTCAGCCTCGCCCCTCGGCCCCTTTAACCTCAAAGAATGAGCTCCCGGTACACCGACAGAATACGAAGCTGGGTGGGCACCACAGACGGTCTGGACGCATTGGAGAGTAGAAAAATCTCTTGGTGCTGCTTGGAATCGAATAGCCATTTCGTGGTTTTCCAGCCCGTAGCCGAGCCACCATACCTACTGAGCTGTCCCGGCTCCATATGGGAAGTAAACTGAATATTACTAACTTCTAGCAGACATTCGGGCGGGCGGGCCTTGCGGGGACAAGAATGACAGCCGACTGTGACCACACAAGTGAATTCATCTCATGGCAGAGCGCACCACGAGGCAGAAATGACTCAACAAAACGTGAAAACAAACATATCTATCATCAGCAGGACAAGCAGTAATGAAAATGCCAGCTAAGCAATAATACAAAGCGTGAGGCACCTCTTAACAAGAACCACAACCACCATTTACTGCAGGGGTGCACAGTCAGGGGTAGGAAAAATATTCTTAACGAACCAACTGAACCAGGCTTGCAGTGGACAATCTTCCTTCAAACGTTCACAGCCCCATTGCCTGATCTGGTAACGACACCTGATTTCATGGCAACCGAAGGCTCAACGTCGTGTTCCGAACGGCGTTGGACACTGGGGTCAGCTACGCGAGTGTTGTGATCGGGTTTTCTGAGACATGACGTTCTGCAGATCGATGGTTAAGAGACCAACGTCTTGGGGAACCTGCCGTCTCCGTGTGACGACAGGAGATGGACGTAGCAGGTTCGTCCGAAACGTTGGTCATTGCCTACGAAAATACAAAGCATTCCGCCGGCGGCATGGATGCCTTTCTCTTGTGAGTGTTGTGTGTTGTCAGGCAGAGGTGCGTACGTCGGGCTGATCACTCGTCTAGAGGAGTCCTACCTTATGTGCTGTGTAACAACAACAACGCCTGCACCAACAATGAGTAGGCAGAAGAGGCCAGACTAAGAAGAAAGAAATACAGGGCGTCACATTCCATAAGACCATAATCTTAATATTCATTACAGTAATGAGCTCTTAGTTACATGTGAACTTTAGTTTGAATTAGGTCAGTTACTAAGAAGCATGACTTGCTAGGCCAGTTCACGCTAAGGGATAAGTTAAGGCTGATCAGGTACAAAATGCTGAGGAATACAGGCCTACATGTCAAATACAAACAAGATTGAACGAGATTGTTACATAAGGCGTTTCATTTAAGTATTTCCTTTTATATAATTGAGATAAGATGACGTGGATGAGATGAAGAGGCCGTATAGCACGCATGGTGAATCTGAAGACAGCATGCAAACTGTAGTAGGAAAACCTAAGAAGGAGAGGGTACTTGTACAGATAGGCATAAATGGAGGATAATATTAAAAATTGTTTATGAAAGACAGTATTTGAATGTATGAACTTGATTTAACCGTGTCAGGTTACAGGCTACAGACGTGCTCTTGTGGCAACAGTAGTAAACTAAGTGACCACAACTTTCCACCAAGTACAATACTTTTTGTTAGTTTTTACTCAATTTATTTTACCGGCTATGTTTGGATCCAGGTGGTTCATTCTCAGAGGTTCGGTATTGAGACGATTATTGAGGACTCGCAGCGTAGAACATTATAACCAACTACAAAACAGACATACGGAGTAGCACTGCAAATTAAAGCACTAATAAACCTATGATTTCCTGAGCCATACCATTGCAGTCCATGCCTCCCTATACCACTTCTTGAAGATCCATTTTAATATTATCCTCCCATCTACCTCTTTGTCTTACAATTGGTCACCTTCTCTCAGGTCTCCCCACCAAAACCCTGTATGCACCTCCCCGCCATTCGTGCCACATGCCCCGCCCATCTCATTGGTGTTGATTTGATCACCTATATAATATTTTGTGAGATTACAGATTTTAAAGCTCTGTGTTATGTAATCTTTTCACTCCCCTACTACCTTGTTTCCCTTAAACCCAAATATCCTCCCAAGTCCCCCAGTTCTCGAACACCCTCCACCTATGTTCCTCTCTCAATGTGGAAGACTAAGTTTCAAACAGGCAAAGTTCTGTATACCTTAATATTTATATTTTTTGATAGCAAACTGGATAACAAAAGATTCTGCACCGAATGTTGAGCTAGTTGGAAGGTATGTTATTAACCTTAAATTTGCCTGACAGAAGGAAGAAAACAAAGAAGGGCCTCATTCACAGCGTTTTGGTTCGAGATTACTTTGTTGAACATGTCACTTCCTTCATAGATACTTATCATGTTAAAGTGAACTCCAAAATCCACCAGTGACATGCAGTTGTCTGTATGTGTTACGTTATGCAACTACCCGCTTGAAACTGACATTTCCGCGCATTATATATCTGAGGGTCTCTTTATTTCTACTTAAAGCAACTTGGGACAGGGTGTAACTTCTCTCACGTGGAGAGTCCATAAGCTGTGCAATACTCTCACAATTGACAGTTTCCTGTGTTAGTATTGTACCTGCACATATCTGGCTAGTGTAAACCGACTCTTCCTTAACGCAGTCCAGCTCGGAATATCCTCTTCCCTCTGGAACGCTTCTTTATCATTAATTTATCCTGCGAGTATAATTCGTAAACCGGATAATTCTCCAACATCCGAGAGTTGCTTGTGTTACGTACTTTACATGTTGACTTGTTTTCGAAGATTCTAGACTTCATCTTCTTATAATTTGCTACCAGGAGGGAATGCGTAATATAAACGAGGGGTAGGGTCACTTGATTGCTGTTAGCAGGTGCTTCCGCGGGGCTTGTCCGAGACACGCGGCGAGTGAGTCGCTATCCGCCGTGTGAAAAGGAACCGGCTATTCGGTCAGCCACAAACGGGCGGTGAGGGCTTCAGCGTGGTAATAACACAGACGGACAACACTGCGATACGGCCTGACGTGACAGCGATTTTTGTGTTAACTTGACATCTTAGTTTTCGTGTTCATCTACTGGATAAGAAGATAGGTAAAGGGTTTGGTCATTTATGAAATTTCATTGGACCAGAATAATGGTAAATACTTGTTTCTAAAATATTTTGTCAAGGTCTGCTGAGAGAGTGTACAAGTCAGTAACACGATGGTCCATCCTATCGTGACAGTCCTCTGTATTTGACACAGTAGAAACATTCATGCACGTAAAAGGTAAAGTTCACCCTCGAACACGCCAGCGAAGGCCCAGAGGAGGAGTAGACTTATAGCTCTACTCTTTCTTTAACCCCGGCGTTAGGTGGGTGTGGGTGGTCGACGCCACGCCCCGGCCGCTTTCCTCCCGGGAAAGTGGCACGGTACCCATTGAATATGAGGCTGGATAGACCCCCAGCGCTGGTCTGGACGGTTACGGAAAACTTTGCCCCCAACGTGTTTCGAACCCCGGACCGTCCAGTTCGTAGCGAGTCGTTATACCGACAGAGCTATCCCGGCAATCTTATTGTGTACTAGTATTATTATAATACATAATTGTTATCATTCTTCTCTAACACTGAACATCTGGTTCCTAGAAATGCGTCAGGAAGTTACACGTTTCGTAAGAAATGAAAAAAATTGCGAAAAGTCACTGTTAGCTTCGAAATGTCTGTCTGTCTGTCTGTCCTTCCGTCCGCATGGAACAACTCGGCCCCCATGGCACGGATTTTCGTGAAATTTGGTATTTGAGTACTTTTAGAAATCTCTCTAGAAAATTCAAGCCTCATTAAAACTGAGAAGAATAACGAGTACTTTACATAAAGACCTACGTAATTTATTATAATATCGCTCCGATTTTCTCATAAAATGAGCAATGTTTCAGACAATATTCGTAGAGAAAATCAAAACACACACATCCCCCCCCCCCCCCCCAAAACCCAAATTTTTATGGGTTTATTGGTGAAAACAAAAAAGCTGCCGCGGCCCACCGAAGAAGATGTT
>Ga0131853_10006311_pt1 | contig 21414 bp, 10 predicted proteins | sample TergutLab28metaG_FD_92764 | JGI IMG/M metagenome (GOLD analysis project Ga0131853, IMG submission 92764) | Labiotermes labralis P1 segment gut microbial communities from Petit-Saut dam, French Guiana - Lab288 P1 (version 2) (version 2) | ecosystem: Host-associated > Arthropoda: Insects >... | reverse complement strand
GTTACCCACGGCAATATCATCAGTTAGAATATACATAAATGAAAATCCAACATAATAGTAAGCCCCCCCCCCCCCCAAGCGTATCAGTCTGCTTACGTCATTGTAATGTTAAGGTAGGCACTACAATGAATAACATCGCAATCACTTCAAACTACACAGCAAATTTGTTCAACTCACAAAGTTTTAATTGGGAGGTATTCTATTCGAATCTCGGCCGAATAACCTCCTGTCCCGACTGAGGCGATTAATGGTGATCCTCAGTTACTCCAAGCACATTCTTGGTCAATACCTCAGACTGACCCAAGGCCGCTTTCATTCACAACGCTTCTAATCATCCTAAATGTGACGTCACAAGATAAAGACAACGCCGTTAAATAAATCAGAAATAATTGAATGAATAAATATGTTAAACACAGCCAATAATATGCGGGGAGGGAATGTGATCTTCATGTAAATACACATATTAACATGAAATGAAATAAAATGTGGCGACCAAACACTAAAAGAGAGTAATCAGGTTTGAAGTGTGCCAGCATTTGAAGTGTGCCAGCATTTGAATACTTCGGGATAGCGACAAAGGAATACTATGTACACGCGGATTTGAATGGATAAGGACCTTTGCGGATTCAAACGCAACATTGCTGAGACATGTGAGAAAGTGGGGAGAGGTTTCTCTTCGAAAATTATAATTCTGTGGCGACTGGATTAAAAACAGCGAGGAACTGAAAAGATACTTGCTGAAACAGACATTTTTAACGATCCAAACTTCTCAAAAGTGTAAAATATGGCTGCGTGTAAAGAATTAAATCACTAGGATTGAAATAAAACGCAAGGCCTTAAATTTTATCCATTTCGTGGCTAAATAAATGCAAGAATAAAGCACAGTTTAACAATGAAGTTTTCATTGTGTTCATTTATGTTATATAGAATACCGGACAGTGGACGTTCACCTCCATGCCTTCATAACCTATTCACTGGAGGTACATGATCAGAGTCATAATCCAGCCGCTGTAACTATGGCAAAGCAGCCTCTCTTTAGCTCGTGAGTAAGAAACTGGGTAAGCTTCAGAGCCACTATGAACGCTGTGACAGAAAAGTCTCTAGCCCTGCCGGGAGCCGGGTTCCGAGCCTCGTCATTAAGAAGTCTCATATTTTAATTAATTACCTGTAATTCTCGTGCATCGAACCGTGTCCGTGATATCATGTATGAAAAGCGCTCTGCACTCCCTGACAGGCGGATTTAACGGCAAACAGCATACAAGTTATCAATTAGATTGACCCGCCTCACACGCTTGTTGGAGAAGTTGTCGACAGTGCCAGGCGGTGTGCCACTCAAGCCTTTATTACGTGCTCTCAAATCAAAGCGGGGGAACCATGTATTGTAAAACACTTGCAGTTACCTTGTGTGAGAAAATTCAATAATGTCTCTCTTACAAGTTCATGTGTACCATCGATTTATCAGGAGATACTGGACATAACCACTACGTTATGACATTTAATAATTCATCCTATTTGAGGTAAAGGCTTGCTGTGAGACAGGATATCTACAACTTTCATGGCCAAGCTTGTCACCAAATATTTTAGTGTATAAAGGTTTGGTTTAGCAATAGTTTGAAAGAAATATTCTTAAGGGACGATCCTTTTAACTAAGGCAATGTTTACTACTATGTCAAGTCGATGCTAATATGTTGTAATGATATATTATGCTGTGTTGCAATGGTTTCGAAAGAGTAACCAATAATAGTATATGATTGTGAAATAATGTGGAATGCCAACTTGATGCTTCAAGGTAATTTTATTGATACATTCTTAGCTCGACATGTTTCGGGTAAATACGCCCATCATCAGGAGCATTAGATGTTGAGTTGCAGCATATGGTTTTCTGCACCTAGCTTTTGGATGGGTGGTGGTCTTGAGAGCCGCTGCGTAGGTCGTGTGAACGGTGCGGATGGTGTCGTGCCAGTCACACGGCACCATCTGCACCGTACACACGACCCACGCAGCGGCTCTCAAGACCACCACCCATCCAAAAACTCGGTGCAGAAAACCGTATGCTGCAACTCAACATCTAATGCTCCTGATGATGGGCGTATGTACCCGAAACATTTCGAGCTAAGAATATATCAATAAAATTACCTTGAAGCATCAAGTTGGCATTCCACATTATTTCATGAGGAAGACGCACGGTCAGACAACCCTCAAGTATATTTTTGTGTTACCCAACGGAAAACTCCCATGTATCTTGCATAAAATTCGTTGCAAATTATAATGCGCTGAATAGGTTCATGCACTGCATGTATACACGTTATATCTGCAATGCTTGGACAAACTTCAGGAGTCACTTCTTCGAATGGAAAAGAAGCATAAACATATTTCCGGAAATAAGTGATTTTTTTTTTTAGTTTCATGGAAAGTGAACACATTAATTGTGTAATGTATTACAACTGACGTAATGCATTTGCAGCAAGTGTTTCCAAATTAACAACTGTTGTGTTCGTATTGTTTATCAAGTCAAGGTTCATAACAAACGCTCAAAATGCCCTACAGCTTAATCAATGCGCACACGGACACGTCTGATCGTGGACTGTCGCACACTTTCAGTGTTCCCCGGAGCGGTTGTGAATGGTTTGACAGGCACCAAAAGTACGGCGGCAAATTGTTTCTTCATTCTTAATTTAAGCTGAAAACATTAGGATTTTTAAGTGCCTCCGCAGAAAAACTTCTAAGGGAATGAGATCGGGCGAACGTGGGGGCTGTGCCTTGAAAAGCATTTGCGGACAAATATCGCCAGGAACTATTATCTTGTTTTGGTGTGGGGAACTAACTCCTAAATTAGTCCAAGCATTCTAGACCACCTTATATATATGTTTGTGTGTGTGTGTGTGTGGGGGGGTTTGTTTGTTTGTGTGTGGTGTGTATTTATGTATAATATTCTTAAACATTGAGGTCGAATACAGTAAAATTAGAGTACAAAAATATATTCTCAAAATGTAACATGAAAGCACACTTCCAACGAGATGAGTAGAGAACACAACCACTATTTTCAGAGCACTGTGAGAGTGGGATGTATATTTCCACAACCCAACAATCAGCAACCAGATACACAGCTACCAGTTTCCTGCCACGTATTCCAAGTTCCAGTCTCTCTGGAACAGCACCCTGGACTTCCTGATGACAGAAAGTTTGAATTATCCCTCTCACCACTACAATATCACAGTTATCGTTAGGAACATCATAAACTGATACGACGGTATATGAACGTCAATAAAATGAGTGGCTACAGAGCTGAGAATCCGGAAATGATTTCAGGAAAGGACACTTTTTTTCTGTTCCCTGTAATAATCAAAACATCCCTATCCAACAGTTCAGGAATACTGCATCGTTAAGTTAAAACATCCGTGACGTGAAACTGATTAATCACCTGCACCTGGTGCACTGAAATGTACATGCATGCCCCCTGCACACAACCACTGCATTGTGTTTTAATCACTAACAACTTTACAACCAACTCACCAGCACTAACAGCAAGTGTCACTTGGAACGGTCTGAGACCGACGACGAAGACGGCTTTATACTGGCACGTGACGCCGTGTATTATGGTGGGAATTTTTTCGACGTTTCGGAGGAAACTGTTTCCTCCCACCATCTTGTTTTTACCCTTCCGAAGGGAGCAGAAAGTTCCCTTAAATTGTCAACACATTTTCAGCCGCAGCGCACAACGTCACGCCCCGGACGACACCCATCTTAAAGGCGAGACTTGTTAGCCGGACCGCAAGTGTGTACACAAGTTATCCTCTGTTCCAGACTATCCCTTTTCTTCGAAATCTCCAAGTGAATTTGATGCAGAAAGCTCTTAAACTGTTTACAGAGCTTTAAAAACTTCACTTTGAACTTCAGTAACCAAACCGTTTAAGTTTTAATGAGAACCAAGAAAGTTGTTTAATGCTTACTTGTCTTTGTTAATCGATTTAGCCGTGCTTGTACCCTTTAACTAACTAATTATCTAAATCATTGCATGAGGCAGGACATTCTAGAGAAGCTAACAGTTTCCCAGTCGTTCAAGAAATTTCCTTCCCCTTATGGAATCATACGATTCATTACCGTATCCACATCAGCGGGTCACTGGTTCCTATCCTAAATCAGGTTAAACCATTCCACGCCACCCCTAAATAATTATATAAGATTCATATTAATATTATCCAATTATCTAACCCTTGTTCCTTTAACTAGTGTCTCACCTCTGGGTTCTCTAACTACATTTTAACAAGGTCCTTTCATCTCCCCATAAGTACAATATGACCCCATAATGATTCATAATCAAGCATGTATATATTTTAGTCTAAATATGTGACAAACAGTCATGAGGTCCAGCACACAGTCCACATATCAACCCTACACAGAAAATCAGCGCGAAGATTGCTACCCCTTGTTCACTCCCTCCCTTAACAGACACATGTCTCGTTAGCCTACCCCTTTCACATTATTGAACCCTCTCTCAACAGAGGGTGTAATTAAAGTAACTATCCTCCCTCAACCACCCTCGTTCAATTCAGCATGGCGGCCGGCTGGAAGACAAGACAATGCAGCACAGTAGAAGTTACCTAGAGTGGCCACACACGACTGTGTCGAGTTCGTTTGTTTGTTACCAGCAACTGGTTCAGTGGGTCTAATATTTGTGGATAAATCTGTAACAGTTTTAAGCTCTATCGTACCGTTTATTCATGGTGCTTCTATCATTCATTTATTCATTATTTCATTCGTTCTTTATTATATATACCAACATTATCACTATCGCTGATATCATTATCATCATCTATGTCATCATCACTTAGCGTCAGGAATTAAATAATTCAGTTATTATTATTATTATTATTATTATACACCGCTATAAGATATTAATGTATTTTCTATTGATATTTTTATACTCCAATGCATATCGCTATGTTATTATAGATGTAAATAGTTATACTTCTGAGATCCTATTTACACAGCTACTATATTGACATGTTCAAGATCAGATTATATTTGATAAATGACGTGTACCGTGACTACACGTTCCGGCCAGTAACCAGCCATTTTCAAGTCAACCCAAAGTCCAGCAAATCCAACACACTGAACGTGACGTCTTGAAGTATAAGAGCTGTAAATTAAATATTTTTTCTGGGTCAGTATGGCACAATGAAAACTTCTTCAAATTACTATGGTCACGTAATGCAACAACGTGTTGCTCACTATTATAATTACAACGAATTGTTAAATGTTAAGAGAATACAGCACTTAAATGTAATTATGTAAAACATAAAATGTAGAAAGCTTTAAGGAGGGAAAAAAATTAAAAATTGAAATAGTGTTTAGAGCCAGTTCATACCAAATTATTTTGTCTTTATAAATTATTGAGAAGGGTGCGGAAAACAATATGTTTGCCTATTTTAATTTCCTATTCTAGTATTTGCCTGTGGGAACTATAAGAACCACAAGACTTCAGACAAGACTCCTAACCGGGTTTCAAACATGGGATCAGCCGACAAGGAAGTAGGAATGTGGGTTAAGCTTTTTGGCCTATTCCGGCTTCAGAGATTTATACCGTTTCAGTCAAACGGAATACAGTTCAGAATTTACTGTGCATTTCTGTAAAAAAAAAAATATTTTCGCAATCAAATAATGGGAAATGGCAGAGTTATTTTTGTGCGAATGGGGGATGGAAAATGCATATAAAATCTTAGATTGAAATCCTCAAGTTTAGCGACTGCTTGGGAGAAGTTTACTGTAAACTGAAACATAATAATAATAATAATAATAATAATAAGCGACTACAGCCAGAAATCACAAAGCGTCCCCGACATTAATGGATTTATGGACGTTATTACTGTTTTATATGGTTTAATTTTGTGAAGTTACTTCAGTACAGATTAAGAGTATGTCAAATGCAAGGCCAAACTGCAGCACCAGTTGAGTTAACAAAAAATTATCTGCACTTGACGCCTAGCAACGAGTGTGTGACGCATCACCGTAAAAAATATTTGACGTGTCCCTCTGTAATAACTCGTGGTTATTGTACTCAAATCTACGCTATAGCAAACTTTCGTTTTGTTCCCACATGCTCAAAGAACAGTATTTTCCATACTTCTAGACGTAGCGACACATAGATATGTGTTTATGAAATATAATTACAATGCAACGTTACTGCCACTCCTAACACTAATAAGGCAAAGGTCTCCTTACAGAGGGAGCGCAGACACAGCTCTACCCGATCTTAACCTCGGCGCTAAATGGTATAAGGATGTAGACGACAGGCTCCGGCCGAATTACTTCCGGTAAGAGGCAAGGTACTAGTTGTAGAGAAGGCTGGGTGGATTTTAGGGCCGGTCTGGACGGACGTGGAGAATAGGAAACCTTTTGCTTCCACCAGGATTCAAACCCCGCAACGTCCAGCTCGTTGCAAATCGCTATACCGCCTACGCACAGCAAGTACTGATATCAGTACTTTGGCAAGCTAACAGGGCTTTGAGTACTGGGGTTTCTTCTTTGCCTACAGAAGAAGCTGAATTTCATCACACCAGCCCAACTGATAATGTCTTTTGTTCCTGCCTTGTTTCAAGACAGCAACCCAACTAGTCTCTGTCAACACTGAGTTCTTAGGGTGTTGTGTTATAATCAGGCAATAAAAAGTCCAAAAAATTCACAGCCAACGCCATCAGGAAGCCAAACCTTTTATTCTACAAGACGCTGTATATTTCGTGGCTAAATTTTAAAATTTTACAGGCCCATAGGGATTAGGGTGGTGACCTCAAGGACGATGAGATGGGCAGAACGTGTGGAACGCATGGAACAGCTGTAATCATGCAGGGGCCACTTAGAATATATACGTGTAGATTGGAGGATAATATTAAAATATATCTTCAAGAAACGGAAGAGGAGGGCGTCGACTAAAATCATCTCACTGCATATTGTGACAAGTAGTGGGCTCTTGTGAGCGCGGTAATGAACAATGGGAGTTCATTGAATTCGGGTAATTCTTAACTAGGTACCCACGGACTATCGTCCACGAAGTTAGTAAGTTACACGCAGTTAGTTAGTTAGTTTGTTTGTTTGTTGTTTGGTTGGTTATTTGGTTGGTTGGTTGTTTAGTTTGTTAGTTAGCCAGTCAGTCGGTCAGTCTGCCTGTCTGTTTCTTTGTTTCTTTGTTTGTTGGTTGGTTCGTTCGTTCGTTAGTTAGTTCGTTATTTGTTGGTTGGTTAGTTAGTGTTTTATTTGTTTGTTTGTTTGTTTGTTTAGGTACGTAGATAGGTTAGTAGACATTACAGGGTATAGGTAAATGTAAAGCAATCCTCGCAGAGGCCTGGATGGCCATGGGGGTTCCAGGAGGTTGGGGCTCCCAGATTTAATGACAATCGGCACGTGAAGATGGTAAGGTTGTCCAACTTACCATTTCTGTTAGAGGCTGAGTCGACACCAGGACCATAGCGCGGTCTGAGAGATTATGTCAATAAAAATTTTCAATAAGACCATCGAATCGAACCCGCCACCTTCCGGCTTGTAGCACAGTGCCTCAACCAAATGCTCCACAAACATTAAATAAAAAATTGACACAAATTATGAAGTATAAAAACGACCATGTTGATCAAGTAACAAATTTAGAGCAATAAGAAAAATACGAAGGCAACAATCAGTTCATAAACAGATCAAAACACAGATCACCAGGCAGACATAACAAAGCCGAACAAGGTGACACACATGGAATGCAATGAGAGTTACCGTGCGAAGTTCATAAATCACACAAAAATTATCACCCTTCAATCTGAAGAAGAAGAAGAAGAAGAAGAAGAAGAAGAAACATAAGTTAACTGAGACCTGCGTTCTTGTGGGGTATTACGCAGCACAGAGGGGTAATTCCATACCGAAGTTTCGGGACAATCTATCGGGTCCCATCTTCACAGAGAAATCTTGTGGGCCGAAGACTTCCTTTCGGTGGGCCGCGGGTTGCCTATCGAAGGTCTACTTAAACCAGTCTGTAAATCTTGTCGGAAAATAGGCTGCATAGCTTTCACTGAAAGAACGGAAAGAGGAACTAATTGAAATGAGGTCCAGATGGGGGTGGCGGAAGGCAAGAAGCAGTCCCTTGCCGAATGACCTCACAACATTCCTTTGTATTGCACACGTGTTGTGTTGAGAAACTGAAGGGACAATAGGGCTATTCTAAAAGGAGACGAAGCTCTTCAGGACACACAGACCTTGTCAGAGGTCGGGAGTGGCACTTGATAAATGTTGAACTGCAGTTACTGCTGACAGACACTGAAATTCTGGACAGAAATGAGACCTGTGCCACTGACTACTGCCTTACTGGAGCCGGGAGACAGTACCAAAGTGCTATCTCTGTTTCAGACTGGATGGCCGAGAATTCGAAGATCCACTCCCTGCAGGGGTAGAGAATTATTTCTCCCCCACGCCGTCCACAGTTGCCCCGGTTCCCATGCGCCTCTCTATACAGTCTTGGCCTCTCAACCCACGAGTAAAACTACCAGAGGGTGTCCTCAGTCTAGAGCCAAGGTTGAGAATGTGTGTAGCTCTGCCTCCACTTCTTCATAAGTCTCGCTTAAAGAAGGCATATAGGGGGATTGGGGGTACAGCTCCACTCCATCTTAACCTCGGCGCTAAATGGAAGTGAGTGGATACAGTCATGCCGCGGTCGTTTTCCCTCGGGGAAAAATAATTTGGTACCCACTGAAGAGCAGGTGGGGGGGGGGGTAGAGCAGTTCTGAACTTTTCGAGAAGAGAAAATTTTTTGCTTCTGCATGGACTCGAACCCCGGACTAACCAGTCCGTAGCTTAGTCGCTATACCACACCTCCCTCAATCGTTCTGATAATAAAAGAAAAGGACATCGTCGCCTTTACTTGACAAATAACCAAATCATCTACTTACTGACTTCCTTGCTAGCAATGAAAAAAAGACCCTTAGAAGTCAATGGTAGCGGAGGTAAGACTATTCTGAAGCAGGCCAATGTAACACACATTCTGTTCTCTCAAGACCAAATGTAATCTTTTCCCCCGTCTCTATCTATGTCTCCACGTGTTTGGTCCGGTTTTCATGCCTCAAACAAAAATTTCATCAGCATGTCGGTGTACGTTTTGGGCCGTCCAGTGTTCAAGCACCGGTAAAAGCAAGACACCTCTTTTCCAAAAAGTCCATATGCTGAATCCGGGACCCACCTACTTAGCAGTTTCTTTGTCTGAAAGTATTGCGGCCAGGGTTAAGAATGAGTGGAGCCATAACTCTATTGTCACTACACGCCTCCATAACATGTTCAGGGATTTTACGTGTTACCGTAAGAAACAAAGCTTGTACTTAGGTAATAAGTGGGTTAGCGGTAAGAGTGTCTTGGTGTGTAACTAGAAACCACAGTACAGTGACGGAAGACAAACGTTACATTTACTCGACAAATTTTTAACCTCGGTAACACATGAAAATAAGGCGACAGATTTACGCTCCGACTGCCTTACTCCCTGACAGAAAGCCTCAAATATCCGTTGGATCCTTATAATAAAACCAACTAGATGCATTAATTTCTCAAATTATTTTTGGAATAAAATTCTACATGTTTCGGACAGTTCCTCTGTCCATCAGGTTTGCTGACAGCAAGCTGTCAGCAAACCTCTATGACATATACCATTGCTGTGGGTACAGTGAAAAACTCCTGATGATGGACAGAGGAACTGTACGAAACATGTAGAATTTTATTCCAAAAATAAATTTGAGATATTAGTGCATCTTGTTTGGTTTTTATTATAAGAATTTATCACGATGCACGGTCACATGAACGTCAAATCCGTTGGATATAAGGCTGGGTGGGTTTCAGGAACCCCCTCCCCTCCCCTCCCCCCGCGTAGGAGAAAAAAATATGTGTCTTTGTTGGGAATCGGAGAACATTAAAAGAACAAGTGGAATGTGAATTTCAGATTGTAAGGGAACCAGCAGAGTAGTTAAGGCTTTAACCGTGACACTATTCGGGCTATCAGAGTTACTGCAGGTTAAGAAAGACAATAGAGCAGCGGTTTGATCAGTCATTGATTTCGGCAAATGAATTCTAACTGGCCCAGTAACCACTGTACCACCACCAGGTTGAGGTCAAGGGTGAATCAGGACAACGAACCTTGACATGGTGTTAGACCTGTCACTCCAACGTTTTTAGGGGGGTTTGGTTGTGGGTCAGGTCAGGCAGTGTTAGGGGAGCTCAGGCACACCTTCCGGTTCCGGTAGCCCTGCTCCCCTCCAAACACACGCAGTGCGAAATTCACTCCACCCACCTACCCACACACACACACACACACACACACACACACATACACTTCTTTTCTTGAAACACGTGACTGGCACTCTTTCGGTTTCAACTCTCCTGCAACCTACCTCCTACCAACAAGTAACGGAGATTATTTGTTTCCCAGAAATTTCTCTTTCTGTACCACTCCTTCTCTCTCTCTCTCTCGCTCTCTCTCTCTTTTCTAAACTTCACTTCTTCATGACACTAATTGATGACTATCTGTATACATGTTGCCTCTGTATGCAGGCAACAGTGAACTGCTTTCGTGAACATCCGTGTATGGAGAGTAAACCAGTTTAAAAGCAGGGTTAGGCCTACAAAACTGGCCAAAAAAAACACTTTTATGGAAATCTGAGGCTGCGTGTATAAGAGTAAACTGTGGCGATCTCCACTTAGTGTATCTCGCAAAGATGATGAGAGTGAGAGCAGTTCGTGACGATGTGCCTCACAGCGAGTGACCTGAGACCAGTGGACAGGCGAGAACTCTCAAACTACGACATTTTCATTTACATGTGAGAGTAAACTTTTTCTAGTTCTGATAACAAAAACATGGCGGCGGGCGCATCAGGTGTTCGTAAACAAGCAGCAGTGAACTTAGAAGTTCAGTAGCGTCCGGTCACTGAGCAGACCAGCCCAGCCTTCGCGAAGCAGAACTCTCGGTTACCGTGCTGTGGTATTAGTTAGATCTACTAATAAGAGAAGAAATAAGGGAAATAATTTTGGGTTAAACCTAAACATAATGCTTATACATTATTTAAATATGCATAGCCATATAAATTTTGTAAACATTTAAATTTATAAGTCACACATGATATATAAACTATCAACGACTTTGGCTTTAAATATAGATTTAAGTGTTTATTTGATTACGCTGTCAGTAACTAGATTGTGTAGCGTCTTATCATGGGATGACAGTAAATGATGAATTTGAAAGGTGCAGAAAGTAAATGTAGTTCATCTAACTTGGAATTTGCCTAGAAGGAATAAGAAAAGGCATGAAAGACCTCAAGATAGTCGGTGTCCCGGGCGGTATTCGAACTGGTAACTTATCAAACACAAGTGAGAAGCTTTACTGCTCTGGAAAACTTGCTTGGTAAGAGTGTTTGGAGCTTCGTATATACAATGTTTGCAATTTACAAATGACTAGCCTGCTGCAAACAAGGAAGGTACCTTTACAGGTCATTAACACAATTCAGGGTTATTCATAATTCCCGGACACATTTCACAAAATCGGTACACTTGAATGGTGCGAAGGACATCAACATCCACGACCCACATGTAGGAAGAGAAACTCTCCAAGTTTATTTGTACCTGCCTCGGCCGGCTAATTTCGTCGGCGGCAGTCAGGGGAGCAGTTTGAGTTAAACTGGACGGCGAAGGGAGCACAGAAGGCTTTTGCGTGCCTGAGTGCGCCCGAACACAGTCAATTGTGGCTGTGCAGCGAAGTTTCCGGACCAAGACTGGAAAGTACCCGCCGGTGAGGAAGAGCATCAACCAGTGGTACTAAGATTTCCAGGCGACGAGTGCTTGTGCATTGCAAAACTCCCAGAACGACCAGGCTCTTCGGAGGAAAGAGTGGACAATGGGAAGGAGGCTTCTGTAATCATCCCCCGAATGACCATTGACAGAGCAAGCCGAGAGCTGGATATCCCACAGTCTACCCCGTGGCGCCTTCTTCGCAAATGTCTGCGGCTGAAGCCATACAGCCTTCCTTTCCGCCATTCAAGATTAACTATTGCATGAAATGTGTCGGGGAATAACCCTGTATATGCAGCAAGATAAAATAAATGGTTTCTGAAGTCAATGAGTTGACGCTGTACAACAGTCGAAGTGATATTTAACACCTCTCCTAGTGAAAAGCGACATAAATTACTTTTATTTCCGATCTTTGTAATGTATATACGCTTGTTTTCTCAAAGCTACGGTCGCGCCACGTATTAACTTACTAATTTGCTCCTTTCTTCCTTTTTCGATACCTTCGTATTTGCTCGGAAGCAACTCACAGTTTTACCGATATTTCTGGTCTAATTAAGAATGTAGCCGACAGAAAGCGTGGTGCAATTACAGGGACATAGAAAATGCTCTGAAGCTGGTGACCACGACTTCAGGAGTCGACTCTCACGGAAGAGAGCGCCTCTCGAGTGTAGCTGACAGTATCTCGCGAGTTCTACTCTCACGTTTAACCCCACACTCAGGCTTTAACTCCTGTGTTCAAAGAAGCGTGCCTGTCAACATGATTCTGAACCAGTTATCACCAAATCCTCCCATCGTAGGAAGTAGTTGGAATATAAGCGGCAGCGTCATTCAAGAGCCAAAATTAATTTCAGTAATCGCCCTAATTTTCGACGCTATTGTAGTATGAACACTTCACAGCATCGTTAAATTAACAAGACATAAATACAGTTATCAGCCTCCTGCCTTCTAGGATATGGCGCTGTCTGTACAAGTCTTGTAGGAGTACATTCATACCTTCGTTCCGCAGAATATGCCTCCAATAACACAGTATAAGGTTATGGGTCCCACGTTTAAAAAAGAGGCAGGCTGTTTCCCTGAAGGGTAGAAACGTATTTATCACATTGCACGCCACACTTCAAATGACTGGACCGCGCCACAGTTCACGCAGTTAGTAGTGGCCGTCCTCTCGCTCCGGAGGCTCGGATTCGAAACCAGGCCTTTCCATGTCAGGCTTGTGGAGGAAAGAGTGGCACTGGGATACGTTCTTAGGCACGTCCGTCGCGAATTTCAATCTGTCTGTCCCTCCTTCCTTCTCTCCGTCTATGTGTCTGTTCATCTGTCCACAAGAAACAACTCGTCTCCCACTGGACAGATTTTCATGATATTTTGTACTTCATTACTTTTCAAAAATCTGCCGTGAAAAATCAACTTTCGTTAATATCTGATGATAAAAATAACAGGTACTTAACCTCAAAACCATTACACATTTTGATCATATCTCGCTCAATTCTGGTTATAATGAAAAATGTTTCAGACAAATTTGTAGAGAAAATCAAAACATATATTTAACGTTCAGTAACTTTTCCAGAAAATCGGGTCGTTTATGAGATAAAGTGGAAAAAAATACGGTAGATCCAGAGAGGCCACGGACGACAATACAACATGGCGCATGCTCTTTGTATCCCGGGTAAAAAGGCTACAGACGTACCCTCAGAACATGTAACAATTACTTCTTTTGAACGGCAATAAAATTGATGCGAACCCGCCTCGATGTTACATTTATATGTACATGGCCCCTCATGTTCTCTGCTCCCCTGTCGACATCATTCCACCACTGCTCCATACTCATCTTCATTTACATGTTAGTCACCACGATGACGAACGAGCAAAGCCCGAGAAACTTCCAAAAAAAAATGTTCTTTCAGACATCGAGAAGTATTGAATGAAAAAGTATTTTCGATTTTTCTTCCCGAAACATTAACCGTCAAAGTCACCGTAACCTAACTCTACATGTCTACACAAATAATTTGTAAGTAATAGACCTCTCACACGAAGGGTGTTAGAACTACTCGTACTTGACGGAACGAGGTCCAACCCGCAAAACTAGAAGCCCACATGATATACCACACAGCTCTCCTTGCAATCTACCTGCTGGTGCCCCTCAGAAAGCATCCACTTTAAAATAAGAATCTACGCAAAAACCACTTACAATTTAAAGCCCTGTGGCTTAATATTTTACCTCCATCTCCACTAACCGTACCTCCTCTGTTTCTTTGTACTGTTCTCTCCCAACTTTTTTTACTCATTAAAGAGCCCCTTGGGGGGCAACGCCAGGGGTAACGTACTTTCGAGGTCAAATCATGCAGTGGTGACCCCATACGATGTGCAGTGCCCAATAATTTAACCCTCCCACTTGCTGTTCAAGCCCGCAGCGTTTTACATGCATTTTAAATATTCATTTCTCCCATTTATTTGGCCAGTGGTATACTAGTGGAACGAACCAGTACAGTGATGCACTGGGTCACCGCCCACACCCTTTTTCCCCTTTTCCTCCCTATATCCCATCCTTGTACATGGTTTTTCACCTTGTTTTCAATACATTAACAGTATTCATGAAATAGCAGGCATTGACATGTATTATTAATGAGTATGTAGTAATTCAGTATGGCAGGGTTGTGGATCTGGCTGGTTGGTTTGCGACCTCTGACCCCCACACCCACCCCCGCCCGGCCGGCCGCTTCTCCATCAGATAGCAAGGGTCGCCAAATGTTATTCCAATTAGTTTTCTGCTGCTACTCCCTTGCCCAGGGCCGGGGTTTGGTTTGTTGGTTTGGTGGGCGAACGGGGAGAGATTTCACTCACTGGTTTTACAGGATGGTCCGAGGTTTTGAGTGCCAGAGAGATGTCCCTTTTAGTGCTTGCTGTTATTAATATTGTATATGATATGTATGTGAAAGTGGACACACAGGCCGGAATTTGTTTTGAATTTGATGTAGAGTTTTCAGAAATTATTTTAGTTAAAAGATTAATATTCTTTTACTTTATGGCGAGCGACTGTGTGTTGTCCTTTGCACTAATAAACGTGCACAGGAAATATCGTTCAGAGATTGTAGAAAATAAACTGAAGGGACGATAGAATACTATTTTATGAGCGGAAGTGACTGTACTTAAGCCTGTGCTTTCTTAACACCAACCGCAGGGTATAGTGAAATGAAGAAAACTTATACTTATTAGAACTAATATAGGGCTGATCCCAATGGCCGCGCGGTCTAAGGAGTGGGTCTATGACCAATCGCTTGTTGGGAATGCGTGTTCAAATCCCGCCCGGGGCGTGGATATCTGTCTCTTGTGTGTGCTGTGTCTTGTCACGTTATGCTTTCTGCGACGGGCCCATCAACCGGCCAGAGGAGTCCTACCGAGTGCGGGAATTCTGAGGGTGATCGTGAAGGCTCGAAAAATGAGAAGACCTTGGCGCAACAAGGGTTGTCGAGCCAGGGGGGGGGGGCATCTATGACAATCCTATGAACATAGGCTTATCAGGTGAAGCTAAAGTTTTCCCTGTCCAGGCCATGAAAGCCTATAAGAGGAATGCAAATATAGCTACACTTAGTCTTAATCTCGACATTACATGGAAGTTAGGCCACAGCAGCTTTACCTCCGCGAAATAACCCCAATACCCATTGAATAGGAAATTGGGTGGGCCCCAGAACCGGTATCAACGTTTTGGAGAAAGAAGAATTTCTTCCCTCCGGTGGGATTCGATCCCCGAACCGTCCAGCTCATAGCCCGCAGTCCGTATATCACGCATGTATTCTCACTTAGCAATTTTCCGTCAGTGACAAATGCCACGCAACATATTTACCACTTTACCAACTACAATACAGAAGTCGGTATTACCGACCGGAAACAAATAGAGAAACATGGAGATGCAAAAGGATTTTATAAACAAGGCGAGTCCCAGTAACGTTTGCAAGCTCTGAAATTCTGGCTGCGATGTGGTGCCCCTGGTGGCGACTCATGGCAATTGCACTCACGCGCAATGGTCCTGATCGCTGACAGTTCTGTTTAAATGTCCGACATTTCTGATGTGGTCCCGAGCCTTATTGCTGCACAACAAATTTCCCAAGTAATAAAGAACATTTACCTTCACTCTCTATGGGAAAATATGAAAAGCATAATGGTAACTGCATAACTTAGTACACGAAGGTGAAAATTATGCATCATTCACAACTAAGCTCTTTCTGCAGAGTATATGGTTCAATGCAACGTGTTGCGAGTGAACAAGAAACCATCATAAGACTTCTTATAATAAAACCAAAAAGTTGCACTAATTTCTCAAATTTGTTTTTGGAATAAAACTCTACATGTTTCGGACAGTTCCTCTGTCCATCATCAGGAGTTTTTTAACTCTACCCACAGCAATGGTATATGTTACATATGTTACCATTGCTGTGGGTAGAGTTAAAAAACTCCTGATGATGGACAGAGGAACTGTCCGAAACATGTAGAGTTTTATTCCAAAAACAAATTTGATAAATTAGTGCATTTTGTTGGTTTTATTATAAGAATTTGTCACGATGCACGGTCACCTGAACGTCAAATTCATCATAAGAGTAGTAAGATACAAACTCAATTATATGGAAGTTCCATAATAGTATTTTACATCATCCATGTATATGTGTGAGATCCCAACTTCTGAAATGTCACAGAAGTACATGGTAAGGCTACATTATGTTATTTCTAGTAAACGTAATAAAATAACAAATTAAAATCTTATCAATAAAATAGAATTGGTAACACTACATAGTATTTCCAGACGACAATGCTGGCTTTCCTATAAATATTCATCCTTGGAGATTGTTTTATAGTCAACCTCTTATGACCTTTATATATACAAACTTTAATGTCAGATTCAAAAGAATGGGAATTATCTAGCAAATTTTGAATTCGTGTCGCTGTCCCATGGCTCAAGCAGTTACTCGCCGGTCTCTCACTGCACAGGTCCTGGCTCAATTTCAGGTCAGTGTACACGGGATTTGATATGGACGACATGGTCCTGGGGACAGGTTTCTAGTACTTCGACATTTTGCAGTCAGTATCATTGCAGAGGCGCCCCACGCTCGTTCAGTCACATGTCACCGACGCTACATGATGTCAGCAATTAGGAACGTCGTTAAATAACGCACTTAAATACATTTGCACTGTCACCATAACCAGTGACACAATCAGACGCTTTTCAGGTCTACATAGGCGTGCAAATGCAAATGGAACTCACAGAATCTGCAGAAATTATCCCAGATTCAGTACCTCCAATTTTCAAACCATCCTCCATAAAACAACATTAATACTGCTAAATAATAAAATGATTGCCCATACATGTGTAGAGCGTCGAGTCTAATGCCCATCATCAGGAACATAGGCAATGGGCAAACTTCTTTCAAATACGTGCTCCTGGGAAGGAGCCTAAGTTTCCGAAACAAGCAAGCCAAAAACGTAAACCATACCTGCAAAAAACAACATCAGTTTGTGTATGGACGGTAGTTTGTGAAATGTTCAACACAACACGACGGCGTCGATCACACACCGAAGATTCGCGTTGAACTTGTGTACTTACGGAACGTTCCAGTGTAAAACTTGTGTACATATGGTAATTTCCACTGTAGACTTTGTGTACGTACGACACGTTCAGGTGTAGAACGTATGTGCGTACGGCACATTCCAGTGTAAACCTTGTGTACGTACGGCACTTTCCACTGTAGACTTTGTGTACGTACGGCACTTTCCACTGTAGACTTTGTGTACGTACGGCACTTTCCACTGTAGACTTTGTGTACGTACGGCACTTTCCATTGTAGAACTTGTGTACGTACCGCACTTTCCAATGCAGACTTTGTGTACGTACGGCACTTTCCAGTGTACGTACGACACGTTCAGGTGTAGAACGTATGTGCGTACGGCACATTCCAGTGTAAACCTTATGTACGTGCGGCACTTTCGACTGTACACCTTGTGTAGGTACGGCACTTTCCAGTGCACTTACGACACGTGCAGGTGTAGAACGCATGTACTTACGGCAAGCTCCAGTGTAGAACTCTAGTATGTACGACACGTTCTACAGCAGGGCAAACTTTAACGCCCCCACGCAACTACACACTATTGCCACAAGCCCTGCCTAATATCAAAGATTCTCATAAGGCACATGACACCAGATATTCAATTATTACGACATTTCAAAACAGACAACATTTTTCGTTCACAAGTTAGACCTACGAAGGGGGATTACGTGTCAAGAGAATGGGGGGGGGTAAAAGTGGTTCTAATTTTCGCTGCCACTATCTCTATCTACAAACATCGGTATCAGTTTTATTTGCATAAACAGTACGCATCTGAAGCACCTGACAAGTGTTAATTTCAATCATGGTTACGTTCCAAGCATGAACTTTTTTTTAACCCTTCAAACAGCAGGGGTGGCCACTTATGTGGGTAGTTTTCAGCTTTATGGAAAATACAATTACTTGTGAATGATGACGATACCATACCGCGGGGCGGAGTGGGAGAGGGGTGGGAGACAACCGTGTTGGGTGGGGGGGGGGGTAGAAATAGAAGTGTACTCAGCTCTGCAGGCAGTCAAGTGATTCTCTCTACAGAGAATCGGTCGTACTATATAAATGGGTTGAGTTTTTACCAAGTGCTCTCATGTTGGTCGCTTATGAATTCGTGTGGCACTCACAGACCGCTATAACAGTAGAGACGCTACCATTTATTATTGACATTCTCTGGCCATGTGAAACACCGGAGAGGCTCTCAGCCAGCACAAGCTTCCTCTATTTCAGGCGCTAATTGAGGGCATGGAAGGTAGCGTGCTAATTTACTATTAGACAGTGGGACAGTTTTAAATGTAACAGATTCTTCAGCCGCTCGGTTCTTGATTGTCATAATCATAAAAGTGAAATTACTTTTGCCAATTGTAAGAATGGAATAGTTATTTTATAACTATCAAGTAGACTGGTGGTTATAACGAAACAGTGCTGTCGAGAATGTGGTGTACGCCGTTCAGGCACTGCGCTACAAACCGAAGTTCGCGGAATAGATTCCCGATGGTTTCATTGGGATTCTTGGTCGACTTAATCCTTTTGGCCTCATTATGACCCTGGGGTCGGCTGATCTTCTAACAGAAATAAGTGCAAGGACTATTTTGTAGGGGTAAAGGAGGCCGGTCTCTAGAGCTGGTGACCGTGCCATCTTTTTGTGACAACTACCTAGAAATTCTGGCACCTTCTGGAGCCCTACACGCCTTGGGACGTAAGAACTACGAAGGAATAATAATAAATCTGAAATATTACATAATGAATACCTTCACAACTTCTGCCGTTTCCCAGACAAAAGTAGAGTCATGAACTGACCGTCGTTGACATGAGCGGGTCCCATAGTGCAAAGCATGGAAGACAGGGGAAATAAATTTTTAAACAAATTTAGAAGAATTGTAGGGAAAGAAGGCCCGTAGATAGGGGCGATAGTAATGAAATGGATCTTCAAAATGACGCGACAGTTTGACCTGATTCAGCTGGATAAGGTTAAGCATCAAAGGTTGGTTCTTGCGAATACAGTAACGAACAAAGCCGCGAAATTTTTTGATTGGCTTCTCTATAACGTCTCTGCTCCATCACTTACTAAATGCGTTTGCCAGGTTAGTAAGTAAGCAAATTAGAAACAGGTAGGTAGGTCGGCTGGTTGATTGGTTGGTTGGTTGGCTGGTTAGTTGGTGTGAAGATACTCAAAATATTTTTCTAGCCTCTCAGGGAATATTAATTTCCAGTCTTCATTTATGTTTTAATTAATCACTGAGTCAGGATCAACAAATTATTCTGCGTCCCAACATTACTTGTCACAGTATACTTTCCTCAAGAATTCTCATTAAAACGTTCTAAAACTAGGCCCGGCAATATTCTGCATTACTTGCGGAGTCTGCTGTAGAGACCAAATCGAGATTCGGTGCTGATTGCAATATAAAATACACACGAGAAATATTCCACGAAAGGCAGGTGTTACATTTTACATTAGAGGCTCTCAAAACCTATCGCCGGCCGAACAGTTCTTCACTTTACCAACACAGTCAGTACGCTATAATAATCTGGCGGCAAACTGGCTGTCATTTTAACACAAATCCAGCAGCAGCAACGTACGACAGCTAAAGTAGTTCCCGTTTTCCTACGCATCTCTCAAAACATTCGGCTGTACGGACAGCTGTACGCATTACCGACATAGCCAGAATGCTGCAACAGGCCGACAACAGACTGACTACTAATTATAACACAACCAGTAGAAAGAGGATTCGACATGCTCAAGAAGTTCCCGTTTTCCCCAGGAGGTGGCGGAATGTCCCTCAATATGAACCCTAGGGGAGAGCTGGAGTCATGTAGGGGTGAGAGTGATTAGCAGGGGGCGGGGGTGTTGCTGGAGGGCGCCAGCTGCTTGATAATATCGTAGTAGGGGGTTGAGGGTACGCATGCGTGTGGAGTGAGGGTATGTGTCGGTAGGGAGGGTCATAGCTTGGTCCAGCTGCGGCAGAAGCAGTACCCAGATCAAACCTCACACAGTCACAAGTCGTAGCACTAAAGAAAGCACCGTGTCTAAACGGTAACAACTACCAATGGTAGGACGGGGTCGCCACCATCTCAGGATATCGGTCTTTCTTTTATTCTTGTTATTCTTATCCTCATTCGCTTTCTTCTTCTTCTTCTTCTTTTTCTTCTTCTTCTTCTTCTTCTTCTTCTTCTTCTTCTTCAAATAAATAAGTTGTGACTTATGAAGCTCTCGCTACAGTCCCTAGCACGGCAAAGTAAAAATAGTAAAGATGTCCCTGTCCATGTAATTAAGGTGTATAAGGGGCGTAGAGGTACAGCACCACTCAATCTTAACCTTGACATTAGACGAAAGTAGGTACGACCTTCATGCCTCTGCTGCTTTATCGAGCGAAAGAACCCCGGTACCCACTGAAAAGGAGGCTGAGCGGGCCCCAGAGCCGGAGAGGATACCGGGATTCGAAACCTGGACCGCTCAGCCCATAGTCGCTATACGTACTCTGCTGCCTCTCTTGTATGGTGTCCCGTATTTTATTTCAGAAGTTTTCGGTGGATTTTGCTACAGCCGTTTTGTGATCTGACGATATTTACTTGAAGACAAAATTCATCTCGTTCTCTTTCTTTCCATTTTTTCCCCCTTTCATCTTCCTTCCGTTCGTTCTTTTCTATTTTCCTTTCCTGATATTTTTCTAAATTTTAGTAGGGCCTAATACGGATATTGTTACTGCGCGTTACTAATTTACTTACTCCATGGTGCAGGGTCCTTATTGAGAAGCTAACTGGTTTGCAGCTAGTCAAGAAATTCCCCGCATTTCACGGAACCCGAAGGTTCATTACCGCACTCACAAGCGTCCACCACCTATCTCTATCCTGGACCCGCCCAATCCAGTCCATACACCCACATCCCACCTCCTGGAGATCCATCCTAATATTATCTACCCATCTACGCCTAGGTCTCCCCAGTGGTCTCTTTCCCTCCGGTTTCCCCACCAAGACCCTATACACCACCCTCTCCTCACCCATACGCGCCACATGCCCAGCCCATCTCATTCTTCTCGAT
>Ga0131853_10006310_pt1 | contig 21414 bp, 17 predicted proteins | sample TergutLab28metaG_FD_92764 | JGI IMG/M metagenome (GOLD analysis project Ga0131853, IMG submission 92764) | Labiotermes labralis P1 segment gut microbial communities from Petit-Saut dam, French Guiana - Lab288 P1 (version 2) (version 2) | ecosystem: Host-associated > Arthropoda: Insects >... | reverse complement strand
TGGGTGAGGGGGGGGGTGGGGGGGGGGGGGGGGGGGGGGGGGGGGGGGGGGGGGAGTTGCCTGGGAACATTTTTATATTGTTGACAGCTACATATCTCTCTATGCAGCAGAGTCCTTCCTGAGACGCCAACATGTCCTTAGTTATTCAAGAAATTCCCCACATTTTATGTAACCCGAAGTGTCTGTTACCGCATTCACAAGTGCCGCCACCCGTCTCTATCCTGTGCAGCTACATCTAAGCCAACAATAATAAGAAGGGAACATACTTTTGCATTTCCATGCCAACAATGGTTATACAACTGTGCAACAATGTACAATTGTATGTGCACTATCTCACTGAAGGAAATACAAACATTAGCAAATACAGTATGTTTTCACATATATTAAGTGCTTCTCACAAACATGTAAAAATACACAGTAAAGAGAGCTGCAGATAGTTTTTGTCACCACAGCATTGTACATAAATGTCCCACACTGCACACCAGATTACTACTGTAATGGTGTCTTCTATTACATGACTGTCACGCAGCATCCACTACACTTGGCTTATAGGAACAATCATTGATTGTTGAACACTGGAGAGCTGTAGGAGGCTGGTTATAACAACAGTCCATGTCCACAATAACAACAAAAGGTTTTATGCCGTTTATGAAAGTAATAAGTGTTTACTTTGGGAACCATATGAAACATGCAAGTACAATGTGTAGCATAAACAGTGTTTCTCTTGCAGCGTTGTACAAGGTGGCACATCAGTTACCACTGGTATTTAAACAGTTAAAAATACCCTCTCCATCCATCCATAAACATACAATTCAGAAACCTATGAAGGGATATGTGTGAACTTTTTTTTTTTGTTAAGTTCCATAACACTGTGAAGCCATCTTCATGTTTGCACTGTGCATCATCAACATAATATTTTATTGTCCAATTTATGCACAAATATAAAATTCAAAGATACGATTCAAATTATAAAATATTTAAATGTACTCAAACATGTTTCAGATCACAGACAATCTATCATCAGGTAACCTTGTACAGTACTTTGTTAAAATTACAAGAACGGTTCTGTTGTGTCCGTTGACGTGGTCGGTGAACTACATACACAATCGGGGTTACAATACGCTGCCATAACGCCGACCATGTCCATGTCAACGGACATGAGAGAACCATTCTTGTAATTTTAGCCAAGTACTGTACAAGGCTCCCTGATGATGGATCCTTTGTGATCCAAAACATGTTGCGGAGTTCTTTTAAATATTTTATAATTTTAATTGTATCTATGAATTATATATTTGTGCGTAAGTTGGACAATAAAATATTTAACTGTGAAGCCACTTGACATTTCATTTATATGAGACAGTTTAATGACCACTTTATGTGAAGACTTAAAGGCATTTATCATGCATCAAAAGTCAGACTCACTTAAGAGTAAAAAAAGTGGAAGTTTTTTGCACAAAATTTGCAGAGAAGATGGTGTCTTCATGAGCTTCTGATAACCAAATTCTTCACATTTCTCAACAAGGCAACATTACACAAATTTTTCACATAATATGAACATGACCAAATTCTGGACAAATATCAGTGTTCACTGCAAGACCCATGGCATCTTGTGTAATGGGACCATATTCACTGCCACCAAACATACATTACTTGAGTGTCCTATTCCACATTTACTTTATTTTACGCAGCATCCTTGGCACTAACTTCTCCAGTGTAGTTAATGTTACACATATGTTGAGCAATATTCTGGTCACTAAAATTCACCACCACTAGTTTACCTCATCAACACAGTTTATTTACATAAATAAGCAGACTGAAACCAACATTCGTAGGACCATGCATTGTAATACATTTCAATAGTGAAACCAACCAGATGCACCAACGTCTCAAATTTATTTTATTTGGAGTAACACTCTACATGTTTTGGACGGTCTTTCCATCCATGATCAGGAGTTCTAGCAAGCAGTCGCAGTATCTGTTCGACATATGCCTGTTGCCGTATGTACGGTCTTGAACTCCTGATGATGGACAGAAAGACTGTCCGAAACATGTAGAGTGTTACTCCAAATAAAATAAATTTGAGACTTTGGTGCATCTAGTTGGTTTTACTATAGAAACACAGACTGTAATTAGAATGAAAACATAACTCCAATGTCAGGCCTTGTATTTTGAAAAAAAATTTTTGTATTCTGTGATTAAGTTTTCTTATTCTTCCCACATTAGCTGCCTCCAGTGTACACTGAACATACTACAACCCATGTACAATGCTGCAGAATATAACTTCTGTACTGAGTATTCTGGTGTTCTGGATCATTATGCTGGTACTGTTCCAACTGCTACTGTATGTACATAATGTTTTCTTGACTTTTGGATTCATAGATTGCAAATAAACTCAAAACTGATTCCTCAGGTTTCAATGGACTGTAAACAGCTTCATCTTCAAATATCAACGAGTCCCAGAAACAGATCCTTGACCAATGAAGATGAAGGAAGTATATTCCTTCGAAACGCTGGGACATAATAACCCTTCCACTCGCTGTCACAACCTAGAAGCCCTGAATCCTTAACATCAAAGCTACTGAAATTTAAAACTTCACAGTAAGAGTTCAATTTGACTTCAGACACTGTACACAGTCCACAGGTAACACTGCCTCATGTCACTGCAAGCCACATGACCTTTATATATAGTGCTTAAATGTTGACACAAACGTTATTCAAACACAATGATAGTGGCTACTCGCATAACTACCATATTTGGTCCAAATGAAGAAACTATCTCTCTAAAAGCGCTCACTTCTTCACCACAGCTTATGCTTTATTGAAAGTGGGGGGGGGGGTTCCTGTGTTCAGTGCATTCAATCTCAGGTACAATAATTTTCAGTGTCTTTATACAGTTTATAGTTTCAGTTGCCCAAACTTGGTCAAATAATAAATAACTGAAATTTCACATGTTCAACCCTATCACATTTACAAATGTATTAGTTAAAATAAGGTGGCGTAACTATACAAACTTGGATAACGTTTTTCATTTCTCTTCAATTTTGACAACCATGTGAGAATTAGCTTACACAACTCTGGCTATGCCATTTTCATTGCCAACAGTGCAATGGAAAGTTATGGCAAACACAGATTGTTCGCACAGCACAAAAATTCAGCTGAGAAGTTAAACCTATGACGCTGGTTTCCACTGCCTCATCATTTGGGAGAAGAGAGAGAACACAGTTGAGCAGAAGTCTGTATGCTTACATAAACCTGTCAAACCATAACAAATACACCCAGCCCTTCTTTTACCACCTCTCTGCTTTAACGCCCCTTGCAAATTTACACCATTTCTTAATTTGCACTCTCTCATTTTTTTATTTAATGCCCTTTGCCTGGTTTAAGGGTTACGTGTACTGGTTGTCATGACAGTCACTAACATAAGAAAACTGGCCACTTAGGGTAACTGGCAGTTGAAAATCACAGTAATACTTTTTATTTCAAAACAAAGGTCTTCCTATTGCAGTAACATGAATAATGATCCAGTATATATGGCATTAACAAAAGGCCTCATGTTTCAACTAATTACTGGACCCTGTTCCCATAGTGACTCATCTTGGCAAATGATGATATCTGGAAACCAGGTTGCATTAATTTCTACTTACAGAAGTCTTTGAAGGATTTAAAAAAGTACATCAAGAGTCATGCTAATATTCTACTATTAAGTTTTACTTTCAAGATACTGCAGTAGGCAGAAGGTTGGGGTGTTTCCTCTTTAGTTGGCACAGTGAGAGCCTCTCACAGACCTCTGTCTGCACAAAATCGCTGGCTACTTCCATGTGCAGTTGTGTTTCTGCACACTGAGGGATTGTAACTTATTCTGCACAAACTCCTAGAGTTTTCAGTCCCATGAAATGGTTTATACGTGTAGGAATTTAACAGCGTCAAAACAGAGCAGTGAACTTATTAGTAGTTTCAGGAAATGAAGCAGTCTCAACGTACGGAGCAACAACTGCTGTATTTATATACTGCTCAGTTTCATGTATATTTATTATATCCAACCAGTTTCTTGTGCAGTTGCTAGCAACATAGGCCAGCCTCTATTTTTTTTTTGTACTATTATACCTCCGTTAACATCACTAACTGTCTATCACTTTTCTTGCAACCTACCTAAGTGTACACAAAATAAATATATATATATATTTTTTTTTGTTCTAGCACCTTCTCAATCCCGTCCATATGACAATGTTACAACAATAATACCACATCTTTGGCACCCGTGTCCAGTCACTGTGTCACCTTTACATTCATTCGATGAATAATCAATAAGCGGCCTTTATACAATGTTCAATGCATGCATGCATGCATGCATTTACAAACTTTTTATCCAATTATTACTTTCAGTTCACATATGGAACAGAATTCTGAATTTCGCATTACTCGAGATCTTCACACTTCTGGGATAATACGCAGGGCGGTCATAATACTGTACTGACGTTTCGGGACAATCTATCGGTCTCATCACCATTACCACTCTAGGCAGCACAATACCCCAGAAGAGTAGAGATCTCACTTACATTGCTGTAAAAGCCTGAAATCACGTTTAGCATTACTTGTTTCATAGTCTCTGTCCTGTTTAGTATCCTAAAAAGAACTGATCATTATGCAAAATGAATTTTGTCTTAGGGTAAGAGAGTAAAGAGGCACCTACCCAGTTGCATCTAACAGCAAGAGCTATCTCAATGGACAGTCTGTCAGTTTTCCTCTTTACAGTACCTAGGATCAAGTTTTGTCAACAAGAAAATTTATGATAACTTCGCAATATTCCTACAGACCTAGACAGAAAGAGTTTCAGAATACAGCATGGTTAACAAACTCCAAAACCAAGTAACCTTATGAAGAGCACACTAACCTCAGAACCGTTTACAAATGAATGACATTGAATGTTCTGAACCACTTATTTATGGCACTTCTAATTGACAGATAATTGTTACCAGAACCCTTTGAATTTCAATGTCAGCAGACTTAAAAATCACAACTTTAGCACATTCTGTGTTAAGTTGTCAAATGTGTTAATCAAAAATTTCATTATAATCTACAGTCATTGCCAAAAGAAAGTCAAAGTAATATTTTCCCTCCCTCAGTAACATCAACAAAATATCTCAGGCATGGCAGACCATTCTGTACTAAATTCACGCAAACAATTAAACCATGAATTCACATTAACAATTAGTAGCACATTCTATTTGTCTGCATAAAGGGGATTGGTATATAGATATGTGTGCATATTTTCAGGTTATCATGGCAGAAATTAATTGGCCTTCTGGGTTCTGACACCATGAAAGATCACTGGTTGAAACTGCCATCTCAAAGAAAAGTGTCACTTCTAGCTATAGGACAATGGAGTTTTGTCTAGATACAACTTCTGCCATCTGTCTGTATCTACATGCATAACCTAGGAGACTGAGACAACATGTTTCTCCGAAATATCGGTAATAATATAAGACCCTACACAACATCCTAACTCAGAACACTATCGTGATGTTCGTGTATTACTTCGAAAGAAGGATTACGAGTTTGTTTCAACATAAACCAATATTATCATATGATATTCACCTGCTGCACCTACAGATCCTGTCATTACAAAGGCAACACATTAAGTACACACTAGTGATTACAAGGCTGATTTCAGATTACAAAACCAGGTGTACTGTGCGGCAGTTAATTTCAGTGATATAGCCTAGCTGACACACCTCCATTCTGGGTAAAAGTTTCCCAGCAGAGTGGGCATTTCGACGCACCCTTTTGATAACAGTCTTTAATAAGCCAGTAACTGATTTATTGTCTTTATTTCCTGCAGAAACAAAACACAACTGTCAGGTCAGAAATAGAAGGCTGAGCACAATCCACCACTTGATACTTGTGCCACATGCAGTAATGTACCAAAATACTAGCTGTAGATGATAATTACATAGTCACACAAATGCCAGATCACAAAACTGTATAGTGTTGCAATTCTTTATGAATGTGACTCGTAATGGCAACGGCGCCACCTTGCAGAAACCTCACAAAGTTGTCACCGGCGACAGGCCCTAAGGCATACATGCCAGGTGGTGCTCTGACTACTCTGTGAGTGTATGGGTCCACAACGATGGGGTTTGATCGACAGTCAACCGGTTCCGAAGACTTCGCACCCAGACCAAGCCCAGGAGGTAGAAAACTCAAATCAGGGCGTGACCCTATGAGAATCGCTACTACCGACACCCTGTGCACAGAGACTGCATTATCTGGCCCTATCACACGCACTTTATGATCTGATGAGATTTCCACTACCCTGTGTGCTGCAAGGGCCCTGTAGCATGGGTAACTGGCGCCACCGTCGCTCATCATCTGATGCACCTGTGCAAAACAGTTATGATATTAGAGACAATACTTCAGCTCATAGTTCTGCAGTAATGAGTTATGCACCACCCAAGTCTCTCCGCCCCATTAATGCTATCATCATACGGTATATCTTGTTTCCACATGCATGACTCTGGAAATTGAGTTATGGCCGTATACTTCTGTCACAGTGGAACAATCAATAACATAATTCCAATTCAGATTAGTCTTCTGGATTGTCACACCATACAGTCTGAATGATGCAAACCAATGCTTCTAAGGAACTTGCTGCTTACATCTTCAGGGTATGGGGAACATACAAATGAAATAGCTCATACAGACAGGTTGCAAGAAAGGTCAATGGGAGATGTAAACAGTAAATTGAGTAATTGGAGATTCAGAGGACCGTGCATCATGATATATTCTTGTAATAAAACCAACGAGATGCACTAATTTCCCAAATTTATTTTTGGAATAGAACTCTGCATGTTTTGGACAGTTTCTCAGTCCATCATCAGGAGTCTAGAACTGTACAAACAGCAATGGTATATGTCATACAGGTTATGCTGACTGCTTGCTAGCGGGATTCTGATCCCGATAGCAAGCAGTCAGCATAACCTGTATGGATTGCTGTGATGATGGACAGAGAAACTGTCCGAAACATATAGAGTTCTATTCCAAAAATAAATTTGAGAAATTAGTGCATCTCGTTGGTTTTATTATAAGAAGGAAACTGAGTCTCAGATAAAGATGATGCACAGGAAATGTACGAATACAAAACAGCTTCTTAAAAGGTCACAATATCTCCAACACCTGATCAATATGGAAAGGTGAGAACCAGTTCTTTGGTGGTTGTGGTGGAAGGCAGTTGTGGTGTTGGACATGGTAGCGGTGGTCAGTTGTGGTGATGGCGACGGTAGTGGTGCCAATAGCAATTAGGAGCAGTGGCAGTGCCAGTACCGGTGGCTGTGGTGGTTGTTGTCGTCGTCATTGTCATGATCCTGATACACTGAGTTCTCTTTCATGACATATATTTGTTTTCATTTAACACCTGGTTCATGAAGTATCAATGCTAAAATTATGCCCTTTACCTTTCAGGGAAATCTGCCCTTCTTTGAAAGGACACAATCACTGAAAAGTAAGTGTTTTGCTCACTGTTGCATATCGGAATGATATATGCATCACTTCCATCTGGTGATATTTCGGTGTTCTGTCAAATCCAAATTCATACATACGCATTCATAGAAATCATAAAATCAAACACATAAAAACAATCTTACTTCAAATGCTTATCATCAATGACTGACATAATGCAAGAAGTTGGAAACACACCTGAACGTGAAACATCTAAACACATCCATCATAGCCTTGTCCTTCCACAGTCCAGTTTGTGTGTGACATGTTCATTCTCAATACCTTCTAACCATACCTTATCATAAACATACATGATGGGCAGAAAAATCACCAAATAATTAAAATACACAAATTATTATTAAAATGGACTAAAGTCATTACCATAAAACAGGTACATAATTCAATTTTTAAGCACAGTGCAGTCTGTAAGGTTGTATTCAATTGCACTTTACCTGCTGACATTCTTGAATAAGAACTGCAAGTTAAGTCGATAATAAACCACCAAATCAGCCCTGCAAACGTGGCTTACATTTCATAAAACTGAAGATTGGAAGCAGACACTTCAGTTTTCAAATTCTGGAAGGTGTGTGTATAGCTTACTGATCCATTGTTTAAAAATGCACTTCATATGTATGTGACTATTGTTAGAGATAATATGAAAATGCAATAAAAATATAAAAAGCTAAAGTGATCCCGTTACAGGCCCGGTGTGGCCCAGAGGTTGGGTTGAGGTATAGCTCTACTCTTCCATGACCACAGCACTAAAAAGGGGTGAGTGGTCAGCATCACAACCCGGTTACACTTTACCCCTGGGAAAGACCTGGTACTCATTGTACGGGAGGCTGGGTTGGCCCCCAGGGCTGGTCTGGACGGGCAGAAAATCTCGTCCCCATCGGGATTCGATCCCGGACCGTCCAGCCCATAGTCAGTCACTATACCGACTGAGCTACCTGGCCTACGCAATAAAAGTATAGAACCTATTAAAACAAAACAAAATAAAATAGGAATAAAATTTAAATAACAACTATTTAAAAGCGTGTCTTCTTGATTAGACAGACAGAAAGACAGACAGACACATATGACAGGTTTTCTTTTCCTCATGTCCATGAAAAAAAAAAGGTCCAAGAAAAAGAGTAGAAAGATATTTCTATATACAAACACAAACTTCATTTTCACTGTCAAGACGCAGGACTTTTTCCAAAGTTGTCACATTTCCTCTATAGAACTACTCTCTTCTCATGATCTACTCAACAGACACTTTAAGTGTAAACAACTTTTAGTGAGCAAAGTGTCCCACAACCAGATGCACTAGATAATCTTACTGCACTCACTTTGTGATATTCAGGATACATATTCTCTGGCAGCTCCTGGCCCAATGTTCCTGCCTTCTTTCTGAACAAGTGTATGATGGGCAGTGAACGGAACCTGGCTGCTAACACCGCGTCAGCCGCACTAAGTCCCGCGCCCACAATCAAAACAGGATCACAGCGAGGCTCAGTTGGAACTCCTGCACCCAATACATTTAAAAAAAAAAAAACAGTTTGGAAATGTCCACACAGCATGGCACTGACACCACACTTCCTGTGTTGGTGTTCTCAGGTTTTAAATTCATAATTTTAAAGATAAAATTTAAATATGGGTATTTTAAATGTGCCTTTCTATATTCTGTACTACACTAAATATAAGATTTCTCCATACACAGTATTACCAGAGACTTACAGCCTGGTGCAAACCTTTATTATTTTTTGCGTGGGAGATATTTTGTACGTATCTTAGCGATGAATTTACTGCACAAAACGTAAATTTCACCCCATAACAAGCCAAAAGACCCACACGAAGAGCACAGATATAGATCTACTTTTTTCTCTAACCTCAGTGGTAGATGGTCCACTCGCCCCCGGGGCAAATGACTTGGCACCCATTATACAGAAGGCTGCGTGGGCCCCAAGGCCCCCCAACAGGATTCCATCCCCTAAATGCGCAGCCTGTAGCAATTCGCCATACCAACCGAGTTATCGCAGCCACCACAGAATTTACTATACTCACGTTATGAATGGTGATCTAGAACACTAATGTATTTGGGTCTTCATAATAAAATACCTGTTACTTTTGTACTATTTCAACCAAAACTGGAAATCGCCCAGTACAGAATTTCATGAAAATCTGGTGGGAGACAAGTTGTTCCATTCAGAGAGCTGGATGAATGGACAAGATGAAGGGAACAGAACAGCATCTTTTCACAAATGCATTACAAAAACGTCTATAAGTCAGCAACATCTTTTAGTCTCCAGCTCATGATTTTCTACCAGCAACTTTACAAACTTATGATTATAAGTTAGTAAGCACTTTCAACCCAAAACCAGTTTAAAGCTTTAAGAAATAAGTACTTAATAAGATGCATAAATTTTGTTTCCATTTCTTTTTATTTCATTGATTTCTGTCAGAAAAAATTGTTTTTTTTATCATGGAAAACAACACAATTTGGGCTCCATTGTGCAAAATCCAAGTAACAGACAAATAATAATACAGAGGATTTAAGTCTTAGAGGATGCAATACTGCGTTACTGGGTAAGTGGTCACTAGCATTTAGAAGGATCATTCCATACACCATAGCCCTTCAAAAGGTCAGGAACTATTCAACCCAATAAGTATAACATTCCAGAAAACCTGCATTTTCAGTAATTTCAGATCTCACGCTAACACTGTTATCTCACAAAACCACAGTGCTATCTACAGTTTTCATTAACAGTTCAAAAAATCACATTACAGTGTACTAATTTGTACTGCACTGCAAACACACTAAAGCACCCATATCCAATAGCACATTAAAAAAAAACATACTAATTTCAACTCAAGGATGCCAAAAAATCCAAAATATAAGTAAAGTTTGTGTGATGGAGCCAAGAAACTTACCTTCCCTGTCTCCTTCCTCTTCCTCCATCAGTCTGTCAAATGCCATTTCCAGTGATCGTAGGTCATGGAAAACCCATGTGGGATTAGCTAGCTCTCCAGGTACATTCAACCTGTTTGGGAGATCTGTTGAGCCTGTGGCCAACACAACTCGACAACAGATGTAACAAAACGGGACTCTATTCGACCAATCAAACCCTTCCACCCGCCAGAGTGCTTGCGGTTGGCAGTATTGAACTCCTGTTTCTGGATCAATGGTATACATGTTCTGAAAAGGACACAATTTCACCCATCAGGTTTTGGCATGATTATTCATCTGCACATTTAAAATGAAGATAACATTTCATTAACATGCAGTCTCTTCAGAGAATCACCTCTATGCATAACAACAATGCTGCATACAATCTACGTCATGCATTAGATGAAGATAAAGAGAATCAGCTTTTGACTCTTTTTACCCTAGGAAGGAGAATCATGCACCCACTACCGGTGGACGAAAGACCTGTTTTTGATGTTGCGACCGGCACAAAAAAAAATTTTAATTCAACCATATGTGAATATCCTATACGCACATCTGCGAATATTTAACAGTTTCAAAGATTTTACTTAAGGTTGTTGTCTGAAGCCCACATTTCTTGTGTCTTGTAATTTAATTCAATTCACTTCTGAAAGTATTTATTGATGTTTTTGAGCATGTCTTGCTGTTATGGACATTTAAACAGCTACTCACAAATACTCTATCACATAAAGCACAGATCTCTTATACCAAATTTCAGCCAAACCTGACAATAAATACAGATGGTAAAGGGAGAAGTTCACTTACACCCCTAAGTAGAGTCTGTGGAATGTAGCCTCTTATGAGCCCACTGTCTAGTCACTGATGATTTATGAATCAATGTGGAGCATTTGTGGAATGTTAAGTGACAAGATGACTAAACACTAGCAGGAAACCCCATACTAATGCCCCTTTGCTCACGGCTAATGAATCCCATAGGCAATTCACTGAGAATCAGACAAAAGAATGCCTAAGCAATGGTGTCGCCTAACTTGCCATTAGTTGGTCTTTCGTGTATTGTGTTATTATCTTGTGTGTATTTTTGTTACCTCATGTGTATTGTTTTATTGTGTGTGTTTTGCTGGCTTGCATACTTTAGTTGCCGGACTGCTGGCTAGAAGTCAGTATCTGTAAGGTCCTATGACCAGCCACCTCCGCACAGGTTTTTCTTGGTTTCCCTGTGTCTATAAGCAAATGCTGAGATGGTTCCCAAGACTCCAAGTTGCCACTACATGCTTCTCACGTAGCCCTCCCGACTTAAATTTCTTAGATCCTTATTTCATATTTATATACATGCATTACAACCACTGCCACTGGGTAACAGCCCATTTGCAGTTAAATTTACTATTAAAATTATTATATTATTATTATCATTATTATTATTATTAAGTGGGGGGGGGGGCAAGAATAAAGGCTCTGCAACATTCAAGTGATCTTCACTGCCAAATTCTACCATAGAATGTTATCATAATGACCAGAATCATGAACAAACTGAGTATCAAACGGTGACAATGACTGGGTGGCTAAGGGATGGGGGGTTACAATGGGTGACAGTTACTGGCCTTCTGCTAAGGCTCACAGGTATCCCTGTGTGCCAGAGTGCATGTGGGCATGCCTCGCTCTCACGCTCTCTCTCTCTCTCTCTCTCTCTCTCTCTGTCTGTGCGTACGTGCGCGCGCGTGTGTGTGTGTGTGGGGGGGGGGCAGGTACATGCACACCTTACTTTTTCTGAGCACATACATCAAAGTGTTATTTGAAACACAATGTGCAGCAAAACCAGCTACATTAGTACACTTGCACAAGAAGCTGTGGGTTCATTACTTTGCTTGATAAAGGTAACATACCTGGGAATGTGATGTATCCAGAGGGTGAACAGACATTACTACACAACCGCTGCGAAAAAACCTGGCAAGCCCATGACTCTGGACATAATCGTAGTAGTAACGCGCCACTGCAGCGACTGACGCACGACTGTCACGTGAACTGACTACTCCAGCATTCTCATCTGCTTCCCAGGCTCTAAAGTCTACACCAGGTAGTTGCATCCATCTTGACAGGCTAATTGTCAGAACATTGCCATCCATTGCCTGTAAAAATTAACTCCATTAGTATTTTAAATGAGCAACTAGCATTACAAGTCAAATGAGAGGGTAGTAAATTATAAGATATAAAAAATGGTCTCAATTCGCAGGTTAAGTCAAACCTTCTGCGACATTAAACAATATTGTAGGCATATCACACAAACCTGGCACCAAAAATACTACACTGTTTCGATATTTCTACATATATCACATTTCCTATATATTTCATTTGAAAACAGGATCATGGTTGAATAAAATCATAAAAGCCATGCAGAGGCGATAACACAAGATTTATGGAAGTCCACAATATAAAATTTTGAAGATATTAAAAGATTTTTTATTACAAATCCATATTATCACCACCACCATCATTTGTCTATCATCTGTCATCAGTTTATCACCACCTGTGAGTAGGTACACTATGAACACAACACAAAGAGGCCAAAAGCAAATTTGACGTTCATAGGGCCGTGCATCGTAATATATTTCTATAATAAAACCAACTAGATGCACCAATGAATCAAATTTATTTTATTTTGGAATGGCACTCTACAGATACTGCTGTTGCTACACGTACAGTCTTGAACTCCTGATGATGGACAGAAAGACCATCCGAAGCATGTCATTCCAAAATAAAATAAATTTGATACACTGGTGCATCTGGTTGGTTTTACTATAGAAATAAGGCCTAGAGCAATCAAATAATTATAATATTCCCAACTGAACATTTAACATAGAAATAGTAATGATGCATGAACAGTATGTCTGGCAGCAGGGGAATGGGCATAAAAGGCTACACCAGTCTACCAGGCAGTTTTCATTGTAAGATGCTACTGTTTCTTAATGTGTTTCCACAATCACATCTCATTAATATCACAAACAACACCGAACAAGAACTACTGATATGCTTTGCTGTAACTCTGACCAGCTTCCTCAAAGATTACCTGCCAGGATCCACCAGGTGGACCTTTCCCCAACACAATGTGATCCACCTGACACTCCTGATGACGACGCCACTCCAACAGGGATGGCAGTTCTAAGCCCAAGTCAGCACATGGGTGATTCAGCGTGTCCATAAGCAAGGAAACTGGATTGTTTGAACGTCCCTCAAGTCCCTGCACCATACAAGGACATACACTATACAAAACAGCCACAGCGTTGGTACGGAGAAGATCAACTGCTTGCACAGAATCTTCACCGAATATTATCAGGATGAGGGTGAGATAGGTGAGGCACGCAGCAAGCACAGAAGAGATTGGAAACATGTACAGAATTTCAGTTCAGAAAGTTGTAGGTGTCCTCTTGGAAGCCCTAGGCACAGAGGGAAGGAACAATATTCAAACAGGTCTTTAAACATCTAGTGTCAGGGTATAGACTCGATTCATGTGGTTGAAGACAGGGGTCCAGTAGCAGGACCTTGTCAACATGGTAATGAACCTCTAGGCTCGAAAAAAAGCGGGGAATTTGTTGAGTGCCTCAAGGACTGTTAGGTTCTGAAAAAAAAAATTAAGCTATTTTGTGGCATAAGGAGGTAGCTGTAGCAGCATGTTGCAATTAGGAGAATCTGCAAAAAAAAATTCCACACACCTGTGACAGAAAACGAAGATCCTGTTTGACAACTGAGCGGTCAGGAGAGGCGCCTGCAAGCCGTGCTGTCAACATCTCGTCAGGATGAACCCCTCCATTATAGTAAGGCCAATTTCCTGCCAGAAGATACGAAAGAGCTATACCAGACGGGCCATTCCCTGAAAACAGAAGTTAAAAAATGTCAATTTGTATTCACTTGGACATGGAAACTGTAGGCAGACGTAAAATATCTGTCATAATGAGGTCTGATATGGAGAGGAAAGCAAAGAAAAGAACACTTGTGCCTCACTTTTAGGTCTATCATTGTATTAACACAAACAGAATAAAGAGGTCACCGTGGTAAATTTGGTGTCTGTGCATACAATGAAGGCATACAGGGGGAGCAGAGGAACAGCCCCACTCATTCTGAACCTCGTCCCTAGGTCCAGTAAGCGGTCAGCTTCACAACCCTTCCATTTTACCCTCAAAATCCAATGAACAAGAGGCTACGTGGGTCCCACAGCCGGTCTGAGCGTTCTGGAGAAGAGGAAAAAAAGAATCTCTTGCCCAAGCCTGGAATCGAGCCCCGACTCACCCAGCTTACATAGCCTTGTGTCCATATCAAGTGAGCTGCCCCAGATCCTAACTATACGAAAAGCCATGTTCCTATAAATATACCAACAGGTGCAAGGTCTGGGCGGCTCCTCTCAACCACAAACTGAAAACAAGGCTCAGTTGTTCTTGTCTAATTCGCCATCGTCGTCATGATGATGATGATGATCATCATCATCATCATCATCATCATCCGAGTACGTTACATCGATGGCAGGGCTGTAACTGAGTGTCCTAACTGATAATCAGAAACGAGTGAAGAAAAAATAGTACATAAATCATCAAACGGTGTTTCTGCATCAAATTTGGGCCAACTTTAAATTTTAAAAAATACATAATTTCGACGGGTGAAAAAGGGAAGAAGATAACTAATGGAGCCACACAGAAGGTGTAGTTAGTAAATAATGATACTGCGCGCGCAGCTGCTCATCTTGTTGGCTGATCACGAGGAGACTTTCCATTAAAAGAAAAAAGAAAAAAAAGCACACAAACGCACTTACAACGAACACATCCATACAGTCTTTCCCTGCTCCTACATGTTTCGGCACGTCTGTGCCATCCTCAGGGAGTTCATATGCCAAACTTAAAACTAAATACACGCAGCTGCTCATCTTGTTCGCTGATCGCGAACAGACATTCATTTACACAAAAAAAAACCACACACACACACACACTTACAACAAATACATCCATATAGTATTTCCCTGCTCCTACATGTTTCGGCACGTCTGTGCCATCCACAGGGAGTTCATAGGCCAAACTTAAAACTAAATACACGCATTTGTTTTCATTTCATAAATGAATACTTCAACCAAAAGGCGAGGAATAAACAATTTAAATACACTGTGCTAGTTATCTCTGAACCTTCCCCCAAATCCACGCTCCGTTACTTTCGCGTAGTGCCGACTCATATCCTTATTACGCGGTTTGTATCACTTTACATGTTTATACGTTACTATGTAAATCTGACAGCTAATATAAAAATCCTATGTCTTGTCAAACTTAACAAAACTACCATACAAACCCTTTGTCACGTCAGCTGAATGCAGAAGATGGCAGGCTTGCTTACAGCAATACCACAAAACCACTTCGCAAGAGAAAAACATGTGCAATCGTAGATACAACGAATCCACTAGTAAGTTACTATCTTAAAGAGTAGCCTCGTTATTTAATCGCCACATTTCATATCAAGTTTTCACTACAAAAAGTTTCTATTTTACAGAACTAGCAGTCACCAGACATTCTGTGCACCTACTTTTAAAACGCTGAACTGAAAATACTGTTTAAAATGACCACAGATAATGACCAAGTATGCTCCTGTAACTTATGTACCCACGCTACTCATTTGAGCCTTGTTTGAGCAACGACACAGGCAATGTACGTATAACGTAATATTGAGGCGAGTTCGCGTTACCACTGATGCACAGGAAAAGCAATAATTGTTACACATTCTGAGAGTATGTCTGTAGCCTTTGGTACCCAACATGCAATGCGCATGCGCCATATTGTCATCTGTGGCCTGCCCGGCTCTTCAATATTTTTCCACATTATCTCAAAAAACGGAACGATTTTCGAAATGAAAAAGTAACTGAACATAAATGAGTGTTCTACCTCTACACATACGGTTTGAAACATTACTCATACTGAGAAGAAATGGGAGAGGCTTGATCAGAAATACATATTGGTCTTCGAGTAAAGTGCCCGTTATTCTCGTCAGATTTTAATGAAACTTGAATTTTCACTAGACATTTTCAAAAAATACTCAAATACCAATTTTCATGAAAATCCGTCCAATGGGAGCCGTGTTCAATGCGGACGGACGGCCAGACATGAAGCTAACAGTCGCTTTTCGCAATTTTGTGAAAACGCCTAAAAACTATGGGAAAATCAGGAAGTACAGCAAGTAAATTGGGCATATTACTTTCCAGTATTCGCTGATGTTACTGTAACGGGTGAACACACACAAACATGGCCACTACCGCTACCTAACGGCTTGTGTACAGTATACACCTGCGCAATGGGTGCAAGATGACCACAGCCGGTGTTAAAGCGGCCGGAGTATGAAGCTGATCGCTTACCTCAGTCTACAGTCGAAGTTAAAAATGAGTGGAACTATATTTCCAGACCTTCACTGCGTGCAGAGAAAAAAAAAACTTGCCTAACTCGAATATATAAAACCACACAGAAAACAAATTCCAGGCAATTTCGCAGGCGAAATCAACATTTTTTTTTTTTTTTAAGAAAAACGTACCTATGACGACGACCTCTTTGTAGATGGCACCATCTGGAACGCCGGCCCCTTGCACGTTGCAATCTCTCATGTTGTGGCCCCCCACAGAGTCGCAGACTTCAGCGCAAAAAATCGTTACTGCAGTGTCAACAGCTGCCTTGCATCACTGCAACACAAGTTACCCCACCATCAGAAATGCAAGCAATTTGTTCACACTAAACATGCCTCCTCATTGCCACACCTACATCAATGCAACCTTATCTGCGCGGGCCCCTCAAGGGACACGCCTCCAGCTTAGGTAACGTGATGAAGGTCAGGTCTGCGTACTGTTCTGGCCTCAGCTACGCGACGGGAGAAGTCGTGATGTAGGGGAAGTGTCAGAAATGTCTGTCTCGCATTCCTTACAGAGGCGCAAAGCTGGGTCTCCCTGTCTGTAGCAGATTCTTGTAAGTGGGGAAACGAGCCTATCACTCTCATTTATAGAACGATGTTCGGCGCAGTCGGTATACCGACTCTCTACGGGCTCGATGGTCCGGGAATCGAATCCCGGTTGGGGGGGCGAGATTTTCCGCACCTGTCCAGACCTGCTCTGGGGCCCACCCAGCCTCCTATACAATGATTACCGGGTCTTTCCCGGGGGTAAAGCGGCCGGGGCGTGGTATTGACCACCCACCCCCGTCTAGAGCCGAGGTTAAAGAAAGAGCAGAGCTATACCTCTACTCCACCCCCTGGGCCTTCGTGACCTGTTCTAGGGTGAACTCTACCTTAACATTTATGGCAGTTACACAGGTTTGAAGACCGGCAGAAAGAAGAGACTCTAATGAACAAGGTGTGATAGATGGTAAAAGGATGGAATCGTGGCCTATTTTATGGTACTATCCCTATATCTGAGGAATCTGTTCTTTTGAGGCACTGACGCTTCTACATAACGTAAGGGCTTCCAGCAGTCAAGACGTCCATGACGAACGGGTATCGTCCCTAAGGTTCACATTCCTCCCACTTCTTCCCCTAGACTGTCCCTTTTTAATAGAAATGTCCCGGTGTCCCGAGAACTTTTTTTCGGGACGACAAAATGTCCCGAATGTCCAAATTTATTCACAAAGATAAGCTCTGTGAGAGTTATCGGGACTTGCAGCAGACCGGGCTATAAATTGCATTAATAAGAGTTGCAGGATCCTCAATATATCTCGCCCACACCGTTGGCCACTTCACATACCGCTGCACTCGGTGGCTGGTACCGCATCGATCGCCGCTCTTCCAATCTGCCGTTAGTTGGGGTTTTCACGCGTTTCTTTTCAATGTATAAGCAAGCATTATATTTGTAAACACCGTATTTGATCGAGGTGCTGGAAGCCGTTTCTCACGTCTCGGAAATGCCCGTCACATCCAACAATTACGTCCAGGGCGCGTCAAAGTTCTGGGCCAGTAAAACTAACATCCTGCATCAAGAACGGCTTCTTTTACAATATCGTTTTCCGTGCGAGGATTACTATGACATATTCTATACCTTAACATGTTCCACAGTATAAATCGCGCGGGATGAGGTCTGGTGAACATGTTGGCCGCTGATAATAGCTACCAAGACTACACAGTGAAGTAACACAGAAAGCACACTATTTACATTTCAGTACGGTTTCCCATACAAAGTTCATACGGTCCTATACACAGAATACTGTTGCGGATGGACTGAGACGTGTAATGTGGGGCACTTTCATAAAATAACTACTTCAGAGAGGTAGCGGGGGGGGGGGGGTTGACCCGCATGTTATGGGGCCCGAAGATTCATTACCATGCCGATAAAAGTCTGCCAACTAAGTGTGTCTTGAAACAAATTAATCCAGCTCACACAATCCCATCCCGCTCCTTTAATATCTATTTCAATACGATTCTCCCCTCTACTCCTAGGTCTTCCAAATGGTTTTTCTTTGAGATTTCTCAACCAAAATTCTGTATACACTTCATCTCTCCCCCTCGTACGTGCCACATACCCAGCCCACCTCATCCTCTTTATCACCCAAATAATATGTGGTGAGGGGTACATCACATGAAGATCCCAATTTTAAACACTTGGCTCAATTCTCCTTCTTCAGCAATCCACTCTCGATCACCCGTCTTTATGTTCTTAGACAGCAAACAGGAACATACAGGATTCTGGACCGAACGGCAGCGGACACTCCCTGAAGTTAATGTGACATGGCATAAATAATTTTTTAAAAAAAAGGACCGTGATCAAAATATAGAAGTCCAATTTATTCAATGATAACCAAAACAAAGATAAATATGAAGTCTTCTGCAAATTGCTCTGTTAATCTTTATTGGCCAAACGGGTCGCCCACGTCCCATAAACGCAACGCTGTATGGACGAAAGGGAAAGCGCTGTCCCACTCAGATGCAGGGATCGGGATTACAGTGAGAAAAAGTTAAACAGCTAAAGTTAAAAGCCAAACAAAGAATGTGTGTAATTTTGTGTTTTATTTCGGCAGGTTGTAACTGAACAAACATGGCGACTGCACATGAAACAAATTCTATAAAACAGCAATAGTACTGTAGACACGCACATCACATACATGCTACACACAAAATACATGCGCAAACAACACCAACAGAATAATACATTTACTGCGGTACAGCCCAACTGGCTGGTTATCGTGTTCATAGGTTTATACACACATTACTCACTGCTAAGAAATTAACTGCAGCTTCTAACAATACCAGACATGCCGCACTCTGTAATTAATAAATGATATTCATAATGTTTTTTAATCGTGGTCAGATAATAAATGTAACCCTTTAAACGCCGAGTTAAATCCCATCTGCCATTTACTGGCATTATTAGGAGCTCACCATATTCTCAACGTTAGCAGGATATGGGTTAAAATATCGGATATGACAATCATGAAAAAGTCCATTTAAAGGTTTAAGCAAAGTGGCCCTTAACCTTTTGGCGCCGGAATTATTTTTTTAATTTTAGCACATTCTGTATATAAAATGTGAATAATACAGGAACTGAATATTTTAGAATTATGAAACAAACTGGATTTTGAAGAGAAAAAAAAACGGAGAGTATATATCATGTTTAAAATATTCAGAACCTATATTAGTTGAATAAATATATAAAATGCAACTTTAGAGGTTAGCGGTGCGGTACGACCACTATACTTGACATTAGGCGTCTAAAGGTTAATACGATCTGCTCGTAATATGGCTTACAACAGGAATTGCCTGGCAATTTCAGCGAATAAAAGCTTCCAATATCATATATTTAAAAAAAGTCTCTTCAGCAGTTTAGGCACAGATAACAGACATTCGTCACAGATTATGAGGGGGTGCTGATAAATCCTTAGCCCGACCTACTTCCCGATGTCGTAGGATGGAATCGATAGTGTCGTTGGAAAGAGGGGTCTGTTCATGTGCCGAATTGCAAGTCTTTTCTTGTTACAGAGGCTGAAAGGAAGCATGTCAGGCGACACGCGCGGTTTCAACAACATGGAGACGCGAGCTGTTAAGTTTTTTTTTTCTGCAAAGCAAGGCGCCGTAGGAAATTCACGCCATTCTGAGAGAAACATAAACACTAACTCCACAACAAACGATCATCTTCTACTTCGTAATAAACGCTATGCACAGCGGTTTACGCCTGTCACACTTGGTAAAACTAAAACAGATCGTCGCGGTTCTTCAGAATAGCCATATTTTGCAGCCACGAAAACACTACACCAACCAGTTAATTCTGTATAGGAAAAACAGTTGCAGTCCGTCCTGAGATTCATACCACACTCATAAATGTACTTTGCGGGCAAATATGAGTGTCATTATACAAATTACGTGGTACGTATAGCTACCACTGTACAGATATGAGTCACTTAACGACGGGGATATGTTATGAGAAATGCGTCGTTAGGCGATTTTGTCGTTGTGCGAACGTGTACTTACACAAACCTAGAGTGTACAGCATAGCCTACTATTTACCTAGGCTATACGATATAGACTACTGCTCACCTACAAAGCTATAGAGCATGTTACTGTACTGAATACTGTAGACAATTCTAACAAAGTGGTATTATTATATCATAATCTTATAATATTACTTACTTACTCCATGGTGCAGAGTCCTTCTTGAGAAGCTAACTGGTTTGCAGTCAGTCAAGAAATTCCACGCATTTCACGGAACCCGAAGGTTCATCACCGCACTCACAAGTGTCCGCCACCTGTCTCTATCCTGGGCCAGCCCAATCCAGTCCATATACCCACCTCCTGGAGATCCATCCTAATATTATCCACCCATCTACGCCTAGGTCTTCCCAGTGGTCTCTTGCCCTCCGGTTTCCCCACCAAGACCCTATACGCCCCCCTCTCCTCACCCATACATGCCACATGCCCAGCCCATCTCATTCTTCTCGATTTTATCACCCGCACAATATTGGGTGAGGAGTACAAATCATTTAGCTCCTCGTTATGCAATCTCCTCC
>Ga0131853_10006309_pt1 | contig 21414 bp, 17 predicted proteins | sample TergutLab28metaG_FD_92764 | JGI IMG/M metagenome (GOLD analysis project Ga0131853, IMG submission 92764) | Labiotermes labralis P1 segment gut microbial communities from Petit-Saut dam, French Guiana - Lab288 P1 (version 2) (version 2) | ecosystem: Host-associated > Arthropoda: Insects >... | reverse complement strand
TTCCCCCCCCCCCCCTAAGGGTGCAAATTTCGCTTCCATATAAAATTATGGGTTGCAAGGGGCAGAGAAACCTCTCCTACCCAAACCCCATCCTCACCTGCCCTAACTAACGAGGCTCTGGGGACGGAGTCACAGAGGTCTGTTCTATCATCCGCGGAGGAAATGCTGTAGAACACGCCTGTTCAGAGGCTGAAAGGTGGCAACCTTACCACTGGAATACCTAGCGTTAGGCTTGTAAACCGCCCTAGAGAATTAAATATTATCAAGCCTCAATGTAAAGCCAACAGGAGGGCCAACTTGAAGACGACCTGTTGCAAGAAAACGGTTATTCATTTCATTTTTCAAAATTCCAATATAATAGTCATCAGCCGATTACTGTGGCTGATTTCGGCTGAACACGTATGATAAAACAGTTTCTATAAGGTGTTGTTTTTTAAATTATATGTGGGGAGGGGGGGGGGAGGCTGAGATCCTACGAGACTGGTGTAGACGCCAAAGTATGTAATGTAAACATCCCACACCACGAGTCAAAAATGAGTTGAAAACGCAGCCATCAGCATGAAGAGTGATGTCGACAATTCGCGGGTACCCATAAGCACCAATTCTTGACCACTACCCAGAGAGGAGCACAACAGTAAACCGTGTGTGTTAGGTGAAATGCACCGGGGCAGGTTGAGGCCACGAATTCGGAAGACACGATGAGGAATGAGGACGCAGGGGGCTGCGTTCCTGCAGAGCAACGCCTACCCGCTGACGGCCGTCCATTCTATTGACATCCTCCGACAATTGAACTTCCGAGGCGATGGAACATCTTGCCTGGCACCTGCGATTATCACGTGTTTGGTACTCTCAAAGACACTTCAACAGGGCGCCACTTTGCCAATGGTCATAGAGCGAAAGAAGCGACGCAAGCAGACCTTTTCAGGTACGAGGTAAAGTTCGCCGCCTTACAACCTGCCATGAAGGCACACAGGAGAAAAACAGGTATACCTCTACTCTTTCTTTAACCTCGACGCTAGATTTGGGTGGGTGTTTAACGCCAACCGCAGCCGCCACATCGCACGGGAATAACCCACTGGATGTTTCCAAGGGCCGGTACGGACGGATACAGAAAATCTGGCCCCCCCACCAAAATTCGATCCGCGTACCGTCCTGCCCATGACCAGTCGCTATATTAACTACGCTATCCTGGCCCACTGCATGTCTGGTCAGCCGGACACAGAAACTTATGGGACGGTGGGCTATGAGTGATTATGAGGAAAGTATGAGGAAAGAAATATGCTACTGTACAGACAAAAATATGACTGCAGTTTTGAAACAATACTTTCTGCATACCGTACAATTGAACTGCGAAAGTGAACATCCAAAAAGAATAGGCACAATATGCTAGCATCCTGGGGTACTTTGCTCGTACACACAGATGTATTTAATCACGTTACAACATGCTGTTACCAGTCGCGACCAGAAGACAGAGGAGAATCGGTTTTTATGCTCGAAAAATGGAACAGTGTTTAGGTACCGCATCACATAACCATTATTTTCAATTAAATGCATTTACAACATTTCCAATAATGTAATTACAGTCTCTGAAATTAAATTATGAAAACGAAGACAGACAACGTACGTATAAACATAACAGTGAGGCGTGTCGTGAAACCATTCTTGCAGCGGAAAAGCAATATTACATACTGTGAGTGTGTCCGTAGCCGTAGTTATCCAGTAAGCAAACAGCACGCGCCGTATTACACTGTCATCTGTGATCTGTCTAGCTTCTACCTTATTTTACCACATTATCTCATAAACGTTATGATTTTCGGGGGGGGGGGGGTTGCTGATTATAAAATACGTGTTTCCATTCTCTCTACAAATTTGTCTGAAACATTTTTCATTCTAAATCCGCCAGATACCGTCCTATATGCACATTGGCCTTCATGTAAAGTACCCATCATTCTTGTCAGACTGTGACAACCTGTGTTCTCGACAGATTTTCGAAAAATTATCGAACACCACGTATCAAAAAAATTCGCGGAGTGGGAGCCCAGTTATTCCAAGAGAACGGACGGACGGAAAGGCATACATGACGAAGCTAATAGTCGCTTTTCACAATTTTGCGAAAGCACATAAAAACGATAATTCCCAAATAACTTCGCATATTGCCGGCTGAGAAGCAATGCCAATTTGGGAGTGATTGATGGCTCTACTAATTTCTAACCTTGTCACTAGCTGGAGGTGCTCAGCTTCACGCTCCTGCCGCCTTACCGTTGGGAAAGGGACCCCGACGCCCGCTGAAAGGGTCGCAGAATCGGTCAGGACAGTTTTCAGATAAAAAATTTCTTTCGCCTGCCAGGAATCAAACCAAGATTCCCGGGCTGGTCATATTTATTATTATACAAACCGCGATTTCAGAGTGAACACTCTCTTAAGGATTCCACTGTACGAATTAATTGCATAATAGTCCGCAGTTCAACGGTTAAAGTCGTATGCCTCGAACCAAACAGTGCAACAACTGCACATAAAACAAGACGCGAACGGTAGTCATTCAACATTCCAGATAAATAAACCAAATTACGGAAAGACACGGCTACGTCACAAATAAAATGTTTAAACTTGTAATTACAAAGCATGGTATAATACTGACTGTACAGAGGCTTCACACAAGCGGCCAGATGGCGTCTGGGCGGCCGTCCACCCGGGGCACGCACTCCCTCCCTTTCATCGACCCGGGAGCGACGCCTCTAATACCCTGCCCCTGACGTCACAGCAGCTCACACCCCACCCACAGTATCAGGGTGCCTACCCTACACTCATACCAATTGATGCTTTTCTGGAAGATTCCATGAAGTAAGTTGTTTGATTTATTTGAATGTGATCTGCAAGAGACAAGCGGCCACAGTTGTGGAAAAGGAGTCTTTACAAACGGCTGCAAGTTGCGACTATAATGAAACGATACAGACTACACTGGCTTTGGATTTCGTTCTTCTGGGATATGACGCCGTGTCACTGGGTACGCGGTTCCCGACATTTCGAGGCAACGTCTAGAAAGGCCCCTTCGAAAGTAACCTCAGACAAACCGCTGCCAAAATCATCAAAACTCGCACATCTTGGCTGTTGCCAAGTAGCGTGTATTACTATATTTTCGAATACAGAGGCTGAGGTAAACTTCACCCTAAAACAGGCCATGAAGGCCTAGAGGGGGAGAAGCAGGGCAGCTCTGCTCTTTATTTATCATTGGCGCTAGATGGGGTGGGTGGTCAACGCCACGCCCCGGCTGCTTTATCCTCGGTACCCATTGTGTAAGAGGCTCGGTGGGACTCAGGGAGGGTCTGGACGGGTGCTGAAAATCTCGCCGCCACCAGGATTCGATCCCCCAGACCGTCCAGCCCGTAGCCATATACCGACTACGCAATCCCAGCCCACGAACACCGAGGTACCTAATTCTAAATACCACCTGCTTTAACAGTGAAAACAACTTTCGTAGAATGTCCAAACAAACATCAATTACTTTCCTATAAAGCATTATGAGGCTAGTTTTTGTAAGGGAGAAAACTGTGTTCTTTGTGAGGTAGGAACTAAATATTTCATAATCATCCTACTTTTAGAGGCTCAACAATTCAACAGCAGATTGAAAACCTTAGTGAATGATACGTCGACATTAAAGTCCCCCAGAACCTGAAGCAAACGACGAAGCTAGTGGTGGCACTCGTGCATGACCGAAGACTGGACTGGCGAGGGCAGTGACACGTCGCAGAAGCAGAAACGGTTTTACCCGCATATCCTGTGCTACAGATCGGAGAACCAGCCAGCCAGCCACCTGCAGCTACTTACTGCGGGAGCAGCTGCTGCTCTCACAGACTCCCAGCCCCAGCCACATGACGCGCTATAAACTACTCTTTTCTTTGTGCCAACACGAACTTGGCAGACGCATAAAAATGCGTAACCCCCACCCCCGATATTCGACTCATATTAAAAATTACTTTTTCATGGCATGATTGGGCGCAGATGTAGTTTACTGCTACGTACTGCATAACCCCCAATATAAATAACGCACCTACATAATGCTTCGCTATTGCACAATGATCACAAGTTATGTAACTCCACGAGGCACAGTCATCCCTAAGAACGAACCATAGTATTTCGAATTTAATATGTCCTTTAATTTGAGACGTACCCCAATTTAAAAGGAGGGTTTCAAGGGGAAAAAATCGATGATAATTAGGAGTACGTAGTTTTAAAGTAGCTTATTAATGAAACAAAAATGTTAATATATTTAAAATAAAATACAAAAATACGTACAATATAAGGGAAATTTAAATTACTATTATCATTTTACTGCATTCTTTATTTAATCAGAATGCTCCTCCAATGTTTCGCTTGACTCACTGTCAAATTCTGAAGCTCAAGCATTTACATTATTTGGTTCACTATTGCCCCAAACAATGCTTTGCGTTCCATCTTCCGCATTGGATAAAAAACCATTTTAAAAACGATTTTGTAGTAACATCTCGAATTTACGACGCACGCTGTCATTTCGGAAAAATGCGAGAAAAAAAAAAAAGATGCGTCTTAAATTCGAGGAAAACCACCCATGATTTCACGCCCTCGTTACTTCAGAGGCCCTTTTAACGATGTTCCTCTGTACATTCTTAGGCGTCCCACGTGGTATCCCCCCAGTAAGGTTAAAACTTCTGTGAGCATTTTTCGTTTCCCCACACATGTCACACGTCAATTTCATCGCCCACCGATTCCACTATTTCCAGATGAAATAATGTCCATTCTGATTTTGTTTCGTGTTATGCAGCTACGATATTTCATCACCTACGTGCTATTCCCGTACCTTGCACAGAGCCATAAGGATCCCCTGACAGAACTACAAACTGCGGTCCCTTGCACACCCTGAAGACGGAAGCAGTATGTTTCGCCGAAATATTGGTACCCACCTACCAGACTGTACGGAATAACATGAACCACCACGGTCGCCGATCCCTCAAACCTTACACCTAAAGACGAGTGGAGAAACAGGGAGCTGAAAATATTCAATGTTTTCCCTGCCCACGACATGAAGGGAAGGGGTATGGCTCCACTCATTCTTAAACTCCGCACTAGATGGAAATGGGTAGTTAACTTCACGCCCCGGCCGCATTACTCTCGGGTGCCCATCGATTTGGAGGCTGGGTAGGCGCCAGAGCCGGTCTGGACGTTTCGGAGAACAAAATTACTTGCCCCTAGCGAGATTCAAACCCTGGACCCTCCAGCCCGTAGATGGTGGCAATACCGACTGAGATACTTCGGCTCCATCATCAATAATAAGACCACTAAGAGTGACATTGAAAAAACAAATTGATGAAAGCAAAAGATCTCAGCTAAAAGTAATAATCAGAATCTTGAAGCACGTATACAAACGAATAACATTTATGATACAACTTTCAGTCAGAAACAACTGACGCTTATTCCACAATTCTGAGAACGGGTGTTACTGTGATTAAAGGCAATATCATCATTTAAAAGCCGTCAACACTTCATACGATAGAGTGCAACACCTACAAAGAACAAAACCTGTAAACCCGGATAAATTATGGTGCCAATTCTTAGTAATTACTTGTACAGGTTTATCAGTATCTTGCTTAAGGCTACAAAATCTCTGAATACAGCAATACTGCAAACCTTGGCAGAGGAGATCCCGTTGTGTTTAAAGTACAATATTAAAATGAAATTAAATATGTACTCCGTCTGACACAACTGTCTTTTTCTTTTATTGTTTCTAATATTGGCTATTACTTTCGCCTTCAATAGGCCATGATCAGGCCAATATTTACGAAAACATAAAAATGCTTGTGCATACAGAATAACTCGTCCAATTTTATGGGATCCCATTCACATTCATTATTATTCTTTATAATTATTAAAATTTGACAAATTATATTATAAGCACCAGCATTTTTTTAAGTTTTTGTAAATACTGGCCTGATGATGACCTATTGAGGTCGGAACTAATAACCAATAATAGAAACAATAAAATAATATAGTTGTGTCAGAAGGAGTACATATTTAATTTAATTTCAATACATACACCGCAAACGGTGTGCCTGTGATGTACTACGCAGACTTTACACCGAGGATTTTTCTTCCAGAAAGCAGGATGCGGTTACACGGTACACGCGTAAATACAATTTCATTTATGCCCACAAAAACAGCACGATCTTCCCTGTGCCAATTTTTACAAAACTCATCAATACCGAAGAGCAACCATGTGCACACCTCTTATACTGGAGGTAGTGGCGTACCCAGGAATTTTGTTCCGGGGGGGGGGGTTCAACAAATTCAGTTGAGGACAGACAGAACGGGGGTCTGGGGGCTGCCCGGGGATCTGGGGGAGGCAGCCCCCTAGTCAGGGGTTCTGGAGGCAGCTGTAATTTGGCACAAGAAATTTCATTTCATATAGTAACATTTTCTTAACTTTTGATACTTTAAGACTATTTATGATGACAACCAATTTATTTGTCATTGCTAATGTAAAAAATTGCGAACCTAGGTAGTTTTAGAATTTTACTGCCTTTTTTCCTAACATCTTGGGGTGTTGTCGTCCTAAATTCAGCAATTTTTAACAGTTTTCACAATCGGAGTGAGTTTGGCACGATTTTGGAGGGTCTTCGGAATTTCGGGGGGGGGGTTGAACACACACCCCCCCCCGGTACGCCACTGACTGGAGGCTGACAAATATAGAGACAGACATTCTTTTACGCTGGAAAGTATGGCTTCCACTGCACCGATTTTCATGAAACGCGCCTTCACTCAGTACACTTTTGTGGATTCACACAATAAAACCAAAAAACGCACTAATGTTACAACATTTTTTACACACAATTTCTCATAACTCGGACAAGTTTCGATCTTTATCTTTTTCATATAATATAACACATAATGTTTCGATCTGTCTTGATCATCCTCAGGTAGGTTTTATGAACATCATACCATCATTTCCACATTTTAGCGCTTCCCTCAGTAATCAGAGGGTTAGCAATTGCAGCTCTACCGCGGATGATGGATTTGTGAAGCTCTAGTCGGGTTGCTTTTGTGGAAAAAGGGTCTTTTAAGATGACAATCGAGTTCTGCTGTCACAATCCTCTTCAACATATGGCGATTCCTTTCACTCAGTTTTGGTTTTCGGCCACTTACTCATAGCTGATGAAGTCTTTCCTGTATGCCGTCATAACCCTGGACACTGCTGCTCTGGATACAGCTAACAACGTGGCCGTTTTGGTTACAGACGCTCCAGCTAAACGCTCACCAACTGTCTATCCTCTTTGAAAATCTGAGAAGTTTCCCATTTCAAAGTACTTTCACACGAACCCATAATGCACTGACACTGGCACCACACAGCGTAAACAAACAAAAGAATTTTTTTTTTCACCATTTCACTGTGCATTGTAATATATATTCACTTTATTATAACCAACTTATGCACTTATATGTTCGTTTAAATTTGTTAATATTTTAAAACATTAAAATATAACACACTAAAAACATTGATCACTCCCACATGTTTCGGTTATCACATATAACCATCCTCAGGGAGTTCCACATACATACTAAAGTTACTACATATGTTGCCCTTATGGTATGGTGGAAGCATGTCTTAGTATCTGTATGATGAATCTGGATTATCTGCTGTGTGTTTGTCAGTGTTCTCCTTCTGCCTCTGTGCTTGTGAGTTGTGGTATGATCTTAGTTTTGTTTATTATATGATAATATAATATAATAAACAAAAGAAAAACAAAAGATTCTCAAAACTAATGCTCTCTTAGTGCAGTTTTATTCCTATATTGTCTAGTGTTTCCATTATTTTGGCAATCCTCTGTATATTAAGGACTGGTTCCAACCAATCTTGACCTCTCTTTCTAACCCGACTCCTTCGTAAAGTTACTAATACCCATGGCCGGTTTTGCACCCCAGCCCTTCCGACAGTGTTATTCGCCAAGTAACGCCTATGGCTCTTATGCCAAATCTCATGCAAATCTAACAAATCACTTGATCGCTGACACTAGCTCACCGATAGGCGAACGGACATGGTTTTCTACTTCATATAGAATGCCTCAAGGACAGCTAAATATTCTAGGGAAACGGTTCTTCTGCAGCAGCTGTCACTTAACAGGTCATGAAACATCCAATCTTGAGTGGAAACCTAGACTGAATACCGTGTTCACAAAATCACACCACTCTGGATCACATCCTGAGCCAGCTGAACCCCGTTCACAAACTCACACCCTATCTGCATAACATAAATATTCATATTTTAGTTCTTGCAAGTGGTCACTTACACCTTAGGTTTTCAGTCTAAAATTCGGCACGCGGTTCTCATCAATCCCACGTCTGATACACACCTAGCTTGTACCATTCGCCTAGATCTTATCAGCCAAATTATATATGGTAAAACATCAGAAAACCACCTATTGCCTCTGTCTTACAACACCTCATGTACAAACATTGTCCTCACCTTCCTCAATCTATGTTCCTCCTCAGGGTGGGAGAATCAAGTTTCACACCCATACACAACAAGCAAACCTGTATTTCTGTAAAGGTAAAGTTCACCCTAGAACATGCCATGAAGGCCAAGAGGGGGAGCAGAGGTATAGCTTTACTTTTTCTTTAACCTCGGCCACGCCCCGGCCCAGAGCCGGTCACGAGGGGTGCGGAAAATCTCATCCCCACCTCGATTCGATCCCCAGCCCATAGCGAGTCGCTACACCGACTGAGCTATCCCGGCCCACCCTATATTTCTGCATACCTTAATACATTCCTAGACAGTAAGGTAAAGCTAACCCATTACACGCCAGGAAAAGCCCCTTAGGACTCCAGGTGGTTGAGGCTCCCAGAATTTCTAGAAAATTGGCACATGAAGGTGGTAAGATTGTCAGCCCTATGCACCGGCCGCCTTTACCCTCAGGAGATAACCCTGGTGCTCATTTCTGTTGGAGGCTGAGTCGACCCCACGGCCATAGTGCGGCCAGAAGGAGAATCACAATGACCCCACCGGGGATCGAACCCGAGACATTCCGGCCCGTGCTGCAGTGCCTCAACCAACTGCCTTCCTAGACAGCAGACGAGCAGAAAAAAGATTCATATTTCTTACATACTGTTAGACTCTGTCACATTTCCGAAGGATTTACTAAGTAGGTAGTTAAGAGGACTTAGTTGTGGATCATGATGATGTGACATAACGCTAAGCTTTCTGTTTGTCTACGTTTATTTCGAGACACAACCTTCACACCATTTTTCACAAAACAGTCCATTCCAGTCTATAACAGGGTCGTCCAAACTTCGTAAGGCAAAGTGCCACACCGGTGATTGTGGACTGGTATGCTGGCCGTAAGCGACCAACTGACTGCATAAGTTACTATGCATTTGTTATAGCATATTCATAAAGTAAAAAGTGGCTGTGGGCCGCAAAATATAACCTGGCGGGCCACGGAGCCCATGGGTCGCACGCCAAAGGATTGCCCCCCCCCCCCCATTTGGCGTGTGATTTTTTAAACACGATATCAATCAATCATGTTATGTGACTTACCCCTCAGTCGAAATCTGTCACTGAAATCGGCTGATGACTAGTACGTTAGAATTTCGAAATTAAAATTAAAACTTCAGATGCTTCAAATGAAATTAAGTCAACCAACAAGATGAGACCCTGTGACTTAAATCAGGTGGGTGAACCATGGAACATGTAGTTATATTAGTAAGTACATAAATGCAGTTGCAAACAGTGTTATGTTACAGGAATACTTCAGACATGATTTTTATAATGTAAATTGTATATAGCCTCAGAGTCAAAATCCACTCCAGCAAGAAATTCTGGCTGGGCACCTGAACATTGAGGTACATAGCAGGCACACAGATGTGGAGTTTTGGAATGGATTATGAAGCCAGGGCAGCATTGGTTCCCTGACGATAATAGTAAAATGTGTCTGACATATTAAAACAGGCACTGAGCCCCATTATGGTTTATCCAATTATACATTCACCTCAATCTGTAAACACACACACACACACACACTCAAGGTCCTTAGTGTGTGACCAGGCAAATGTCAGGTCAGAGACAAAGCCCATAAGGCAAGGATGTGCAAACATGTTGCTTCATCAGGGTTACCACACACCTCAGGGAGCAGCCATAGACGAATACAAAGAAATGGTGTGGGAGGGGGTTGAAGACCAAAGAAACTTGATTACCACATGTATCACCTACTTTTATAAAAATATTCTCCATTCTGCCCACATAACGTATTTATGTGTGATTCATAAAACAAACAGCAATTATTTCCCAGAACAGCATTAACTGGTTGGTTCTTGTTTATCATGAGGTAAGATCTACTGTTTTTATATATTGTTTAGGTAAAACTCAGCTAAAAAATAGGCAACAAAATATCTTCGCATAACATGTGACCAAAATATGAGTGATGACGAACAAATGTCAACAGGTTTGTAAGATCTGAGGTTTTCATGGTGGTTGCTACAAAGATTACAGGTAGCTCGGTATGTCTAGAACCACACAGGTACTGTAAAAGCAACTGCAGTATGTAATATGTTTTCTTTTGGGTAATTCCCCGGCGTCACAGTGCTATTAGCACCGTGACACCGGGCGAGAAGCTTAAAATCAAGAGCTGCAGTATGCATGCACAATATGGTAAGACATTCACTAGTACAAGATTTTGTGATGGTACTGATACTTCTAGCCATAATAAGCCTACAGTACCATCTTCTGAGATGATATCCTGTCAATGGAGCTGTTTAAGAAACAGGCACTTGCAGAAACAGTAATACAGCCATATTTAATGTAATAAACACAAGAGTTATGTCAACATTCTAAAAGTTTGTAAAAAATTGGATAGAAGGTAACCATCTTCAAAACAGGCTCTAGTTTCACACACAACGATACATATATTTATTTATATTAAGTGCAGGACACGTTTTGATCAATTGACCATCATCAAGCCATCTTTACAAAACTCAGAATAAGGTAAATGCAGTACAATTTATATTTACGTAGAACTTGCTCTCCTGGGTTATTATGCAGCGAGTAGTGGTAAGAGATATTACCACTACTTGCTGCATAATAATCCAGAACAGTGCAGTTGTCAGCTACTTTGTGGTAGAAGCCTGAAAGCATGAAATATTTACATAATATGGGATCCCATACGAACTTACAAAATGTATTAAAAGAGTATGATTGGTTTTAGCCTGTGATACTTCATGGTTATATTATATGATTATATGATATTACACAACTGTTGGAAGCTGAAACGAAATAAAATAAAAATACTATACATTTAAAGGCTTTACAATTTAGGTTTGTAACATTTTTAAAATGTTAACTATCGGTAAAAAGTAACCAAGTTGTATGATGTGACATCTTGTAGCCTGGTAGATATGCATCAATGCATCAGAAAAATGTGCTGCCACCTTCACTGGAGTAGAATTTCCTCTGACGCAGTGGCGCTCATTTACCAGATAACACTCATCACATACCATAAAACTGGTATCTTTAGTTACCACCACAATAAAGTCATATACCATAAAAGTTGCAATATCAAGTCACAAGACACATCAGCCTTTCAATGGAGATGCAAAGAATAAAAAAATTTTAAAGCACAAATTATTGGCAGATGACTGAACACAAATTACAGCAACATACAACTGTGAGCTAATAAGCATAATATTCAGTTCTTTGTGTTCATATGAACATTTACAACAGTCCCAGATACGCACATTCACTCGTCATGAGCGATGTATGTCTGGGGTGGCAAGAACATTGTGTGGGAATTCATTGGATATTCAAGCCATACGCAGTAACAACATTTCACAATGCTTTACTCCTTAAAATCTCCAAATAGTTGACACAGCCTTTTGTCTGAGTGTTCTCCCTGATGTCTCAGAACCATTTTAAATGTTTCTTACAGCTATTTACAGTGAACTGGACCAAAGTCAATGGAGATGAACACTGGTGGGTATTATGATGTCTGTGTTTCACTCAGGCAGAGAAGTTACAAGCAAAGGTGGACAAATCCCAGGTGCCAGATCACCCTGGTGACTACATTTTGTATGGTGGAACCTAATATTTTTATCACAGTTATTAGAGCTGTTTTCCTTGCGAACAAATGCATGTATCAGGTCATGTGCACCGCACAGAAAGTGCCAGAAAACAGTGAGGTTCACAAGTCACTCCAGAACTGTGGGTCATTAGCACAGAACTTGCTGAATGTTATCCTTCTGGTGCCTAGATTTTGGAGGTGGATACCTGATTTTTGGAAAATTTGTGGGCTCCTGAGTGTAAGTGCTGACTTTACCAATGCCATGGTTTATGAAGCCTTCATTTAAGTAATACTTAATAATTCAGTTCCTGCCTCACAATGAACACTCAAGTCTCCATCACTGGCACCAACCGTCAAATGCTGTTCATGGGTAACTGAACCAACCACAAAAAATACATTCTGTTCACAAAATGTCAAAGATCTGAATGTCAGTGTAGATGGCACGGATACCTCTTTGCTTTTAGGGGCTAAGTATGCCATGTTTAACCAAAATTGCAAACTCTTACCAGACAACTCCGAAAGCTCCATAACCAATTGGCCTGTCAGGCTGCACATCTTGGGTGTGAGAATGTGTGGACGTCGCTGGCGTCTGGTGTGGATGTTGCGGATGGTAATAGGGTTGAGCCGCCGCAAGGATGGCTTGTTGGTGTCCTCCCCCTCCTCCCCCGCCCTGCATGAGTGACATCGAGACAGACATAGCCACTCGGGAATGTCTACTTGGACCAACTACAGCCATGAAGTGGCAGTGAACCTAGCTGTGTTGTAGCAATTCACCAACACTTCCACCCATTCAGAACAGAAGAACTTCCCGCTGTTGTTAAACTGCACTCAGTTGAACAGGGTGGTATAAAGTCTGGGCGGCGGAGAGAGAGAGAAGAATGCAGTGGTCACCAAAATGACATTACACTGATTACCGTAAGCCCTACTGCGCTTTCTTCTTGAAGAAAGCTGTGGGACTTCAGTCCGTCGACGACAGACATTAGCTCTTAACTTGACACTGCTATCATCTCTTCATTGACAGAGTTCAATGGGTGGACGAAATATCTTCGTCGATGTGTCAGTATATGATACCTAAATCATACAACCTGTATCATAACCCCACTTCTTTATCGCTGTCAGAAGCATTTCCTTCACTAATACTTTTTGAAGTAGGCCATCAGCAACAACAATGAGGTGTACACTATACAAACGTAGGTTAGCTGACGAGGTATAAAACAAACAATACTAAACATCAAACACTTTGTTCACTACACTATCTTCCTTCTTGCATTCATACGTCAACTTAGTCGCCTTCTGAATATCACACAAGAGGGGGCCCTGAGGCTTAAAAACCGACAACAAGGAGTAAAATAAATAATCAGTTCTGTGCTGTTTTGGGGAGTGTATATCCATCACACATTTGTCATTTGTATCACAACCAAGACACAAAACAACTTCACTTATCCTCCCCACGCACTTCGTCCCTCCAGACAAAGGGAACCCGACGACTGCAGCGAACCCAAGGCTTCCAAACAGCTGCACAACGGTAGTCACGTGACTACCGTCAGCTCACACATGCGCAATGGCCGTTCGCGCCTGTTCAAATTCATACCATTCCTACGACGCTAATTTGCGCCCGCAAACCTAACGTAAGATTGTCTGTTAATTGTCTACAAATATGAAACAACAGGACGAGGGTAACATGATTTATATTCCACCATTGAATCTGATTCACGCCTCTTTCAACAACCCTCTTTTACGGAATGAAGTGATACTTTCACCAGTGGCTGCCTGTGTAAATTCAAAGATGTTAATAGTTACCTGAATAAGTTACTAAGACACAAACTCATAAAATTGTAAGTTGCAAGAACAAACATGTTGTATTTGTTTTGCATTTCACATTATACTTCTCAGCATGTTTAAGACTGTAAAAACCACCATTTTTACACGTGCAGAAAAAATATGTTTTGTTTACTTCTTACTCCATGCAGCTGAGTTCTTTTTGAGAAGCTAACGAGTTCCCAGACAGTCAAGAAATTCCTCACATTTTATTATGGAACCTGAAGGTTCACACGTGCCTGCCACCTGTCCCTATCGGGCCTAATAAAGACACACAAAATACCAACTGTACATATGTTAAACTCTTGCAAAGTAGTCATAAATTGTAGCATTTCACATAAGACTAGATGTAACATAAACCTAATGTAAAACATGCATAAATATTAACTACACTTCACATTTGCTGTTTCACCTACTGTACAAAAGCATAAGAATATGCACTAAATCTTTCATAAAATGTTGTAATATTTAGGATTTATTAATAGTACTGGCTAGTGTGCTTTACTAACTGTTCGGAGTACCTAGTGGTTTTTCATACTAATTCATTTACTGTAGGTGCTACTCGTTTATGTTTTTAATAGTGTATAATACTTGTTGTCGATTTTTTTTGTTTGTAACTTTGAGTATTGAGGGTTGCCTTGAGTGTTGTGTGTTACTGTATTGTATTGTCCTGTATTGCATTGTTGCACATTGCCACCGGGTATAAACCCATTTACAGTTAATAATAATAATAATAACAGTAACAATGTACAACAGAAAACTTTAATGTGACATCCAATCTGACAAGAACTTTTGCTATTTACAAACAAAGAAAAGCTTCATCAATGACACAGGCAGATCTCAGGGTCAAGTTCACAAGCCTCCAAGAGTGTCATTACAACAACCATCCTGTTATCTCCTGACCCCACATCTCCTACTCCGTCAACTTCTCCAGCTATGAAGACTCCAGAAAACACACAGGACGAGCCCGATGACACTAAACCAGCACATGGAGATATCCAAATGGAATACTCCCCTGATCAGTTGTACAATCCAAGTACGTGTGCAGTACCAAAAAGTTACCTGTAAGAACCTAGGTCAGTATAGGTACTGTCTGATTATACAGAATATTCGATAATTCAGCACCTGTCCAGTCAAGAGCAATTCAGATTAACAGAATTTTGCTGTGTTAACATTTAGTCTGACGTATACAATCCAGTCTGCCTAAGAATTTGTAATGTTTCCATGTTGTTTTCACAAAACTGTAGCAATTTGCAAGCGATAGTAGCATACTTAAAAGGTCTGCACAGTAGAAGTAGCAACTGTAGCACTTTCACCCCCCTGACAAATGATAAAGTTTCAGTACTTCCAACACCAGTGTGCAACTATTTTTGGGATATGTAATAACTGACACACTCTCAACTTGTGGACAAATATGTTTGTTTCCTTGAATCTCTAAATAAGTGTGCCCTGTTTCTGATGAATCATTGTCATTATGAGTGCAGTCTTCCTAGTTGTGATGCCATGGAGTTTGCTACACCCACCAACCAAACTGCACTTTGTCACATTCCAGAGCACCACAATCTAGATACTTGTGATGACAGGCATAATGTAATCAAAACTTTCTGGTTTGCGATTATGAACAGAGATTGTTAAGAACAACACTTTTGTACTGACATTTGATGCACCAAAGAGCACATCTATAATTTGATAATCATCATTGGCTTTAAAACACAAAATAAACACAAACTGTAATCTTTTGATAAAAGTTTTTATGACAAAACAGGAAGAACCATAATCATACATTGAACCACTTGAAACATGCTTGATTTTTGCTAAATAATGTCTTCACTCAATTATTACTATTACAAAATAACTGTAGTAACAAGTCACATTTGGTAGAGCTCAATAAAATATTAAAATATGCTTATTTATGCCAACCAAGCAAAGCGTCAGATATGAAAAAATTTTTCATACTTCTAAACTCTTTGCATTTTGACTGTGTCATACACACACACACACACACACAAGAATTCTGAATTACCATGGTAGTTCTGTAAAGCAACAGCAATTAATCAAGTTTTAGCAGTTAAATATGTGAGAAAACATGGATGCTTTTTACAGCAACTGCAGTTGTTTCAGTCTCATACAAGGCCACAGATACGGAACTTGTGTATGCCACTGAACACATCGCACTATTGATTCCACACTCTGTGTACCATCTTAGAAGTCCAAGCAGAATAAATCTCAGAAACTGGAGCTGTTTCTATTCGTAGGTGTAAAGGCTGGGGCACAAAAGCACACAAATGGATCCAGTTCACAGTGTTAGGATGATACACAGCACCCATAAACCAATTATATAATGGTAACGTACCCTTTATAACCAACCATTTTATGTATGCCACAATGAGAATGTATTATTGATTTCTTCAATGACATGTGAATAAATAGTCCTCTTGTGTAGTAAGCACACAGTACATCCCATGCCAGTATTTTCAGTATGTCTGCATAAGCAGAGAGTAGAGGCACACCTAAGTGTGTAACACACAGCCGTGTTAGAGGGATTCAAACAAGATGTGACATACAGTGTACTTCCTCTTGTGGAGTATGCAATACTTGCACAGGATTTACAAAAAATAAAATACATTTAAAAACATTAGTAGTGTTTTGGAAAATGACTGCATACCAATCAATATACACATTACTAGTATTGCTTCCACTTCTTAAGTTTTGTACACAAGTGACACTGTCATTACTGATAGCAAAGAGTACAGTAAAAGCTCACACTGTAACAGGTCATGAGGGCCCAGTTGGGCAGTGGAGGTACACTTCTACTCTTTATTTGTCCTTGGTGCTAGATGGGGTGGGTGGTCAATGCCATGCCCCAACTACTTTACCCCTGGGGAATGACCTGGTACCCATTGTACAGAAGGCAGGATTGCCCCCAGAGCCAGTCTGGATGTGTGTGAAAAATATTGTCCCCACTGGGATCCCCGAACTGTCCATCCCATTGTGTGTCACTGCACCAGCTATGTTATCATGGTCCACAATTACTGACAGTAGGAAATTAAAAATTACAAGGCTGGTATAGATAAGATACATTTAGAACAACCATTAGCATGCACAGCTAACACAATGTAAGCAATTACAGTAATAGAGCAGCAGAAATGCATGAAGTAAGACACGAATAAAAGGATAGTATGGGTCACCCTCACCGAGACATAAGGAAACTTGAATTTCAGCCATTGGCAGAATGTGTAATGCTTCCAATACACAAGCAAAACTGCAGGCAAGGTGAATGTGATTCAGATCACTTTCTGGTCCATATTAATCACAATAAAAAATGCAGAACAATAATGATGTGAAAGGGTACAGAAATAAGACTTGTTGTTGTTGTTCAAAATTCAAACAGAATAATACTGTGAATAGATGTGAGGAGAAGTTCAGATAATAAACAATGGATGAATTCAGAAAGATTCATGTTACAAGATAAGCTGCAGGATATTGCCAGAAAAAGTATGCTGATGGATGTTGGGAATGGAAACAGGGCTACTCTGCAGAAGTATATGAATAATAAAGGGACACTAGCAAAATGTGTATAGAAGACAAACCATTACTTGAGAGAGAAGGACACAAAGAACTGAAGACTTGGCACCAACAGAATAAGAAATATGCACTGGTTGTACTACAAAAGAAAGTTTTAATTCCTGTCAAGACCAGATTTTTGCTGAGATAAACTAGAAAAAATAAATGGCAATAATGAAAATACACAAATAGGATGGGTTGGAATATATTCAAAATCATAGTCAAACACCCCAGTAACATTTCAGGAGCAGAGGAAAGAGTTACAGAGACAATTAAGCTACAGCAGTGAATATTTACACAGCAATCTGCATATGCTTGTAAAACTGGCCCACTCACCCTGCAGCACATGGGCAAAATGGTGCCTGTGGAGCAGAGAAATCTGAGATCAGGAAACAGCTTTTAATCCTTTCCCTGGCAAATCTGTGACACAATGCTAAAGCAATACTGAAAACTTACGAGCTGTTGATTTATAGGGACACTGCATTACATTACTAATTAGTTTTGTATACATGTGCAAAAAGCAGCAACACCATAACCTAGGTTGTGAAATGCATTCTGTATAAATTTTTCCTATTATTATCAGTATATTTTTTATTAAACATGACATACAGGAAAAATTACATACATAATGATACGTATACTTATTCATTCTTCATTCTGCGAATTGAATTTCATGTGGTCTGCATGCAGAACAAATTTTGTTGTAGTTGCTCCCACCACACCAAAGGTGAGAATGCCTGCTGTAAAACAAACATGGAAGCTGGAGGCCTGCCTGACAGCAACTTATAAGCAATATGATTTACAGAACCCACAAAAGAAATGAAGAAGGAACTGTCTTGTTGAATATGATTCACAACACTGAAGGCAGTTGGTCTGGAAACCACAGTAGTGGATCATCAGTGTGGCTGCAAGAGGGTAAATCAACACTGGATGAAGTGTTTATTTCAATAAATGGTAAAGAAAAATGCTAAGGGTATGATATGAATCGAAATATCTTGCACAATGTTTGAGAGATACCTATTACTACAAAGAAAGAGTAATGGAATTTGTTGTACTGTAAAATTAACCAGAATTGTAGTAATGTACTTCACACACACACACACACACACACACACAGCAACATAAAGTTTGTAATACGGGAAGGATAATGGGACCTCATTATAGAAACCAAGAGATACACGAGGATGAATTACACCTCTTGTTTAATCTAGTACCAGAAAAAGCAAACAGATACGTAACTGTTAATCAAAATGGAAATACAATACCCAGCACATTGCATATACTGTTACACTTGTAATAAGGGATGTATGCAAATTTACAGTTAGGTAAAGACCAGCCTGAAATTGAATCTAAAGCAAACATATTTTTAGTAAAGACCAAATCACATCTTCAAGGATAAGCTGACTTGTAGATTGACAAACAGGTATCCTTTTGCAGGAACTTTATGCTTCCAACTTCAAGTAGATGGACAACCCTGAAGTCTAAGACAGAATGCATTCTCAAAACAAGCTAACTATGGCAGAATCCTAATTTCAGGTTTCTAAATCTAAGAGTTTCCTGTATTATACATTCATACAAATTCCATACAAATAACAGCAGAAATAACATGGGGATAAAACTATATAATAATTACGAAGTCACTTAAAAATTTAAAGAATACGCTTTTTACAAGGAAACTAAAATTAATTTTATCACAACATACTTTCTACACTGTATAAACATATCTCTCTTATTAAGTTTTATCACGCAAACTGTGACTGTATATGGTATGAGGGCTTACTTTAAGAAATGGAACCTTTGTAAATGTATGAGCTGTTAACATGCTGAATATTTGTAATATGATATGATGATTAATGTGAACCCATGTATACATAGAGAGATTGTAGTGATGCATCCTGCACAAATATTATCAACAAGGATAAAAACAGAACGTCAAGCATTATACATATAATTCTTCTTCTCAGTTTAAATTTTATCGATTACAGGCCTTTCTCACATTAAGAACACAACTATTCAATCCCTACATTATTCTGCCAGCCTCAATTTAGGGTCAATCTTTAAAACTTGGGGTTTGGGTAGCATAAACACTGCCAAGATTATTCGAAATGAAAGTGAGTGTCAGTATCAACTGTGATATAAGCAGTAGTGTTATCAATCCTCGAGAAATCAGCATGTGTGTGATTCATGTAAAAGCCCATTGCAGAGGATATGTTTCTAAGCCAAAATCATTATTATATGATCATGAATTATGGATATAAGCTGCCTTAAGACACCATCGCACACTGCACAACCACCATGGGCCTCACTGCATTGCCCAGTGTTATTCATTTTTGAGATGGGCTGACAAAGGATGGACTCATAGAATGTCCTGTGCAGTGGGCTGACAAAGGATGGACTCATAGAATGTCCTGTGCAGTGAAATCGTAACTGTAGTTTTTAACTGTTCTTTTGTCCCCACAAAGTAAATATAAAAATATAAATACGGTATGGATTGAAGAAAAACATTATTAGGTTTCAATCTGCAGTGACTTTAGTGTTACTGTAACAACCATACTAAATTGTTGATTAATTTTCACACAACCCCCTTTTAAGATTTTTCTTGATTTAAGGTACAAAAATCGATTCCCAGATGAATCTGATATTGGGGTTCTACCACATATACAAATCTACATAATGTTATATCTCCGAATACTTGAATCTTAATCAACAGTGCCTCCAGAACCAAAAATCTTGCACTCGTATATAAGAACCAAAATAAAAAAGAAGAAAATATGTGACAGCAACACAAAATAAGGAAAAATGGGGCAAAGAACTGTAAATTAATTTTAATCATGTCAATTTTGTATGTGCAGTTAAATTTATCTAGGTCCTCTGACTACAGATATTAAACACTGGTAGAGATTAAACAGAGACTGGCAACAGAAAATATTTACTAACAATTTTCTGGCACCTACACTTAAATCTAGAAATGTATCAAGGAAACCTTAAGCAAAGATATATACATCATAGCCAAACCTATCATGAATGAGGCAGAGATAGGAACTTAACTAGAAGAGATGCTGGGATACCAGCTACAAAGAAAGGAAAGATGATGCACAGAATACATGGGAATAGTGCATGAAGGCTTGAAACAGTAAGGATAATGGCTCTGTTTCATTACCCTGGTACTGTGTCTACTATAAAGGGGGTGAGCCATAACAAATGGCAAAAACACACAGGAGTTTAAAGGATTTTTGAGAATTAAGCCTGAATGAAGATGGAAGCTTAGATGGTTGGAGTGCATTAAAAATGAATTGTGTTCCATGGAGGACAAGAGATGGAGGAGGACAAAACAGCAGTGGTACTGAATGACATTGCAGGGAAGGACTCTAGCACCCAGGACAGAGAGGCTGAACTGGCAATGAGAAAGTTCATCAGTTAGTTCATATTTAGAAAGGACAAAAATAAGAAGAGTGTCATCTTTTTCTATACAAAGAGAAGCTCTGGTTGCAAAAATATCTACATCATATCAAATAGAAGAAGTAAAGACAGCAGCAAAAGGTATGGCCAGAAAGTGGCAGTTTTGAAAGAACAGTTAAGACATGAATTTAAAAAAAAATACAATAACCTACAAAAACATCATATTACAGACCTCATGGAGCAAGAGAATCAAAAATATCTGTGAAAATACATTTTACTCTTAATTAGTATGAACAAAATGAAAAGAAGACAAGTCCAAGAGAAGATTCAGTGTTACTGCATAAATTTTAACTTATCTGTCTCACAATACATTTCTTACTGTGAAAATAAGCACCTTCAATGCACGTAGATGAATCAAAAAGTTTTTGTAATTCAGTGGCATTGAGATGACCATACTTCCTGCTGAAACAGAGGAGGGGGGGGGGGGGGCGGTGAGGGGAGGGATAAAGGGAGAATGGTCCATGCCGTCGGGGAGTATGTTTGAGTGTGTTGTTTT
>Ga0131853_10006305_pt1 | contig 21422 bp, 20 predicted proteins | sample TergutLab28metaG_FD_92764 | JGI IMG/M metagenome (GOLD analysis project Ga0131853, IMG submission 92764) | Labiotermes labralis P1 segment gut microbial communities from Petit-Saut dam, French Guiana - Lab288 P1 (version 2) (version 2) | ecosystem: Host-associated > Arthropoda: Insects >... | reverse complement strand
TCGCTCACACTTTAGGCACAGAACTAGGCACAGGCTGGATCGACGAAGCAGGACAAATCCCCCAGATCCCGCTGGAGGTATACAATTGTATCATTGACCTAGGCAACCACCCCGCCCGGGAATATGATGTGAACGATCTGCGCAGTGTCCGCAACTTTAACACCGGCATATCAGGTACGCTGCAAAAATACGCCAGCCAAAGCGGCGCGTATCGCCTTGCCCTTACATATTTTACGCAGGAACAGGTGCAAGAACTTTACGACAAAGGCTTCATCGAAGAACGAAACGGCGGTGTCTACGTCACCTTAGAGCCAAAAGACATGCGCAAAGCCCTGTTAGAACACATCATGGAGCTAGCAGATACAGGCAATCCCCAAGCCCAGCGGATATTCCACCAGATCGGCAAATACCTAGCCGCAACCTGGCAAGAGACCGAATTCATCCTAAACCCCGCCGCAAAACGCCGCGTCCTATTCGGCCGCTTCGTCAAACGCCAGATCTGCTTTGAACTCATGCAAGCAGGCGCACATGAACGAAGCCGCATCACCCTAGACCCAGGCGACGACAGCCTCGCATTCACACCCCTCATGCACGACCTAAAAGCAAACCCCGCATTCACCGTAGCACAATTCGGTCAGGCCGTAGGCGCAGCCTACTTTGTAGCATCCATCCTGTAGGGGCGAACTGCGTTCGCCCGCGCCCCCCACATATGTCGCCCCCCGTAGGGGCGGATTCCATATCCGCCCAGGTAGAATTACCATCCACAAACAGAGAGCGGCAAATCGCGTTGTTGTTCGTTGTAGGGGCAGACCTTGTGTCTGCCCGGAATAGCAAGCGACAGGGCAGACACAAGGTCTGCCCCTACATTAATTTCCCCAAACACCCCAACCCACACAGAAAGGACACCCCCATGAAAGAACAATACTACCTAGACACCCTCGTCGGCGTATTCGGTCACCCCGTGGCGGAAAATCCCAGCGTAGTCATCCAAGAGGCGGCCTTCAAAGAGATGGGACTACCCCTCTGGCGCTACTTGACCCTTGACGTAGACCCGGATAAACTGGAAGACGCAGTAAAAGGTCTCAAAGCCCTCAAAATGCGCGGCATCAACTGCACCATACCTCATAAACTAGAGATCATCAAACACTTGGACGAAATATCCGACACCGCAAAACTCATCGGTGCAGTCAACACAGTGGTCAACGATAAGGGCAGACTATACGGCGACAACACAGACGGCAAGGGTTTCATGGAAGCCTTAGCCGCAAGCGGGGTAGACCCCAAAGATCAAACTATCGTCCTCCTAGGCGCAGGCGGCGCTGCCCGTGCCATCGGTGTAGAGCTGGCTCTGGCCGGAGCGGGACGCATCACCCTCGTCAACCGCTCCCCGGCGGATGAACTCATGGAGTTACTAGGCAGAATCGCAAACGAAGCTGAATTCGTCAAATGGGATGAAACCTACAAAATCCCGGCGGACACAAACATCCTCATCAACGCAACCCCCGTCGGCCTATACCCGGACGTAGACACCATCCCCAACATAGACCCGGACACCATACTGCCATCCATGTTCGTACAGGACGTAATCCCCAACCCCGCCGTCACGGCACTCTTAAAGGCCGCCGAAGCACGGGGCGCGCGCTGGAGTACGGGGATGGGAATGCTCATCAACCAAGCGGCCATCAATATTGAGATGTGGACAGGCAAAAAACCAAACAAGCAAGCCATGCAAGCGGCTTTAGAAAAAGCCTTAGGCGAATAAAAAGGAGGACATCACCATGCCGGGAGGGCCAGGATCATACGTATTCGGTGAAGAAGAAAAAAGAGAACTCTTAGATGTCATAGAGAGCGGACACCTATTCCGCTACGGCGCAGAGGACGACCCCAAGTTCAAACAAAAAGTGCTGCAATTCGAGGCGGAGATGGCAAAAGTCCACGGCCTCAAACACGTAGTCGCAACCAGCAGCGGAACAGGAGCGCTCATGTGCTGTCTGACCGCCCTAGACATCGGCGCAGGGGACGAAGTCATCGTCCCGGGCTATACCTTCATCGCGTCCATTTCATCCATCCTACTGAGAAACGCCATACCCGTTTTAGCGGAGATTGACGAATCTCTGACCATTGACCCCACCAGAATCGAGGAACTCATCACCCCCCGTACCAAGGCCATCATGCCCGTCCACATGCTGGGCAATCCCTGTGACATGGACACCATCATGGCAATCGCGGCGAAGCACAACTTATATGTAATCGAAGACTGCTGTCAAGCTGTGGGCGCGTCCTACAAAGGCAGACGAGTTGGCAGTTACGGTCACATGGCGGGCTATTCCCTCAATGTGTTCAAAACCATCACCGCAGGGGACGGCGGCGCAGCGGGGACAAATGACCCCATGCTATACGAACGCGCCTTCGGCTTCCACGACCAAGGCCACAAGCCCGCCCGCATGGGCGTAGAGGTGGGCAACCGAAGTATTATCGGCATGAACATGCGCATGAACGAACTCACAGGCGCAGTGGCTCTCGCGCAAATAAGGAAGCTGGACACGGTACTGGGTATGCTCCGCACCAAGAAAGCAAAACTCAAAGCCATGCTGCAAGGTCTGCCCCATGTCTCATTCCGTAAAATCAACGACGAAGCAGGGGAGTGCGCCACCCTCCTGACCCTACTCTTCGACACAGCGGAATTAGCGGAAGCCTTCTGCGCCAAAATCGGCAGCAGCCCCCTCTCAAACTCCGGCTGGCATGTGTATAACAACATGGAGCAAGTGCTAAACAAAGAGACAGGCACAAGGGCGAACTGCCCGTACAACTGCCCGCGCTTCCCCACAGAACGGGAATACAAAAAACACATGCTGCCCCAAACGGATGACATCCTATCCAGAGCCGTCAACATCAGCATAGGCGTAATAGACAAAGGTCTGGGCGCTGGTACAGGCATCAACATCCACTCCGACGACGCGGAAATCGAACGTGTTGGACAGGAAATCATAGACGCAATCAATTCCCTGTAGGGGCGGCCCTGCGTGGCCGCCCTGTCACCAAGTACACACGACATACGTAGGGGCGGATTCCATATCCGCCCTATAACACCAGACCCTGTAGGGGCGGCGTCAGGCCGCCCGCATAGTTCAATTTTCATCGTACCATCAATTACGCAGAAAACCACGTAGGGAACGGTTCTAAACCGTTCCGTGTCCTTGCCAGCGAACCGTTACCCGCGGGCGATCGAGACGATCGCCCCTACAAAAACCAAAACCCCCGCCGGAATGTTCCGGCGGGGGTCACTATTACGGATCGTCCCTCTACTCTAAATCATCTCCAACGCCCGCTTCAAACTCGCGATAATATCCTGCGCATCTTCCAGCCCGACCGACAGACGAATCAGCCCATCCTTGATGCCCATTTTCTCCCGGGTTTCCTTTGAAAGCATCCCGTGTGTCATAAGCGGCTGCTGCTGCACCATGGTGTCGCAATCGCCCAAACTCACGCAGTACTTCGCAATGTCCAGATTGTCACACACTCTCGTCGCAGCCTCCAGCCCATCGCGAATGACGAAGGAAAGCATACCGCCATAACCTTTGCCGTCAAACAGTTTGGTACACAGCGCGTACTGCGGATGGCTCGGCAAGCCGGGATAAATCACATCTTCAATCTGAGGCTGTTGTGCCAGCCAGTTTGCCACCTCCATTTTAAACTCTTCAAAAATCTGGGTGAACAATTTATTATACACTCTTCACACCAATTTAATCGCCCGTGTCCACGAAGAGGGAATCTGGGCGTGTGAGCCCTGAACGGTCAACTCTTTTTTCTTAATGTTGTGGAAGTCAATACTGATGTGGTCATTGAAGATACCCGTAGGAACAAACACACCCCGCCGACAGACTAGCTCCATCGCAAGGTCTACCGCCGCACGTGCACTGGTGGCTTTTACCATCACATCCGCACCGTAACCCTCGGTAACATCTTGCACAAGCTTCATTACATCATCTGTTTCCACATTGCCCACTGCATCAATGCCCAACTCATGTTAGCCGCCGGACTACTGGCAGCGGATCTCACGCCAATAGCCGCCTCATGGCTGCTCTACATTACATACTTCGTGGTCAACCCCGCATTTCAAACCCTTTCCGCCTACCGCGGGTTTGACGCAAGCTTTGCAACCACACTGTTGGTCATCACCGGCATGAGTAACGCCTTTGGACGGATCGTGATACCTGTAGTCTCCGACAAAATCGGCAATGAGCGAACGATTCTAGTGCTCATGCTCATTACCACGCTGGCCTCCACGGCATTGATCTTTGTGAGCGGCTCGCTATTTGTGGTCATGGTCGCACTAATCCCCATGTGTTTTGGCGCATCCCTAAGCATTTTCCCCCTCCTCACGGCAGACTATTTCGGAATTCGGAACTTAGGCTCAAACTACGGCGCAATCATGATCGGTTTTGCGGTTTCCGCCCTGATTCTCCCGGGCGTAATCGGCATCTTAGGCGGCTACACCCCACGCTTTGTCGCCGTGGCCATCCTCTCAGCCCTTGGCATTTTTGCGATTGGCCCTTTGATCGTGCAGGTGAAACGGAAGGTCTTTGCCAAGGCATAACATATGTAGGGGACGCACACCGGGCGTCCCATCCTTTCGGTCTCGGTGCAGATTCGGGACACGGGACGCCCGGTGTGCGTCCCCTACGAAAAACAAAAGAAGCGCGTTGACAAACGGTCAGTGCGCTTCTTTATTTGTACATCACGCAATTGTTATGGTATATTAGTAAGCACTACGCCCACACTAAGACGAATGGAGGGATGCATCTTGGACTACACACATTTCGAGCACCTATCCCAAGCAACGGGAATCGGAATCACGATTCTGGATACGTCCGGGCAAACCCTCTTTGAATCCTCCATCCATGCCGCCACGATGGCATTTCGCCAGACCCTATATGAAACCTTGGCTTGTGAAGAAACGTGCCGCATCGCCTTTCTCTACAGTTGCTACCAAGCCCGCCGCTTCGGCGGCCGCTATATTTTCTTCGCCCCCTCCGGCTTAGTCTACTGTGCCGCCCCACTGCTAGACGGAAAAGGCAAAATGGTATCAGGCGTCCTAGCCGGGCCATTTTTGATGACAGATCATGAGGAGTTCATAGACTTTGATCTCAAGAATCTTGGTATAACATCCGCCGAAGCCATAGAAGCCTTACGCGCCCAAGTCCATGTGCTCCCATGCATCACCGCAAAACACGCCCACGCGGTGAATGAGCATCTGGGCTATGTGGCAGGCACATATCCAACGCATACGGCTCTCGCAGAATCCGTATCCATACAAACGGACATGTTCGCCTCTGTATACCCCATAGAAAAAGAGGACGAGCTACTAACCGCCATCAGCAAAGGCGACCTCCACACAGCCAACGCCGTATTGGGCGATATTATCAAACAGATACTAGTGCATTACAGCGGCAATATCGAACTCTTGCGCTCCCGCGTCGTGGAACTCACCGTGCTACTATCCAGAGCCGCACTCAAAGGCGGCGCAGACGTCAACGCGATCTTAGGCTTAAACTACGACTACCTCCGCGAGATTGACAGTTTTTCCTCTGTGGAAGACATCGTCCTATGGCTGCACACCGTCACCCGCCGGTTCACAGAACACGTCTTCGACTTCACCGGTGCAAAGCACATGGACAGCATCTACAAGGCAGTGGAATACATCAAACGCAACTATGCCAAGAAGCTAACCCTGCAAGAAATAGCCGACCATCTCTTTATCAGCCGACAATACTTCTGCCGCATCTTCAAAGAGGCCACAGGTCAAACCCCGGGAGGCTATATTACCTTTGTCCGCATCGAAGAGAGCAAAAAACTCTTACGTGATTCCACCATCAGTATTATAGACATCCCGGAACTGGTCGGCTTTGAGAGCCAGAGCTATTTCACAAAGACATTCAAAAAAGAAACCGGCACAACCCCGGGACGATACCGCAGGGAAACGCTGGAACGATGAAAAATATGTGCTGTGGGATGCCCGTGTAGGGCGCGACGACCTCGGCGCGCCGCGGGTTTCATATACCGCTGTACTGTCTGTTACGTGTACCGGCGCGCCGGGTCGTCGCGCCCTACAATGGGCATGGGCCGCATTTGTAGACTATTGTGAAAAAAATATTCCAATAGCGAAAGAAATCCCCCGCCCGATGCCCTATAATGGTAGACAGCAAATAGCCTAAAAAGGGTAAAGGGAGATTCAAATGACAACTTTCAACAAGACCGCGTATGAAAACCTTTCTGATTTTATATACGGTAAATCACTGTATCCAGTGCCCCTCAAAAACGGTATGGTAATCGGCGGCGGTACAATGTACCCGGAGATCAACTTCACGCTTCCAACCATGATTATCAACAAAGACAGTATGCCGGAAGTCATCCGCAACTACAAAGAGATCATCACCGGGGTATGCGAACGTGCGAAAGAGCTATACGTCCCGGGCTTTGTAGCGGAACTGGAAGTCCTGCCGCCTATGACTGAAAACCCCGAGTGGGGGATAGAGGTCTGCAAGAACGTTGTGGACATCATCAAGGAATACGAAGCCAAACACGGCGTAAAAGGCTCTGTGCGGATGACCCCTGTGGATATCCGCGAGGGTAATGACCTAGAACACATGTGGCGCGGCAGAAAATGGGACGCCATCATGAAAACCTTTGAGGGCGCTGCAAACGCAGGGGCGGACTTCCTCGCCATCGAATCCGTGGGCGGGAAAGAGACCCACGATGAAGCCACCATGTATTGTGACATCTCCAAATCCATCTTCGCCCTATCCGTCCTCGGCTGTAATGACATGACCAAGATGTGGACAGAAATTTGTAACATCGCCGACCGCACCGGCACAATCGCATCCGGCGACACCGCCTGCGGCTTTGCCAACACCGCAATGGTACTGGCCGACCGCAACTACATACCCCGTGTGTTTGCCGCAACAGTCAGAGTAATCTCCGCCATTAGAAGCCTTGTGGCCATCGAATGCGGCGCGAAAGGCCCGCATAAAGATTGCGGTTATGAGGGTGCGTACGTCAAAGCCATCACCGGCACACCCATCTCTATGGAGGGCAGAACCGCGGCCTGTGCCCACCTGTCCCCGGTCGGCAATATTGCCATGTGTGTGGCTGATATTTGGAGTAACGAATCCATCCAAAACATCAAACTACTGGGTGGCATGGCGCCCACCGTGTCCTTTGAGCAACTGGTCTATGACTGCCGCCTCATGAACGCCGCCACAGAACGCGGACAAGACGCCGCCCTACTGCTCCGCGACCTACACGCAGATAGCGACAGCAAACTAGACCCCCAAGCCTACGTCCTGCGCCCCGATGTGGTGCTTGACATTTCCAAAGAGCTTGTGACTGTTGAGGGGCATTATCCCCGCTCGAAAAAGGCCGCGGCTCTCGCACTTTCCTACATGCAAAAAGCCCACGAGCAAGGTGAGCTAAACCTAGAAGACAAAGAGCTCATGTGGCTTGAAAACCTCAGCGAAACAGTGGCGGATTTGCCGGAAGATGTGGGCGAGTTCACCGAAAGCATGCTAGGCGAATGCGAAAAGCTAGACCCGAAAAAGTACGATATGTAAGAAGAAATCGCAAGCGGCTGTGTGTTGAATAGACGCAGCCGCTTTCCTGTCAAGGAGTGAGACCCATGGTCAAAATCGACATTATCTCCGGCTTTCTGGGCGCGGGGAAGACTACCTTTTCCAATATGTTGCTCCGCCACTATATGAATGCCGGCTTATGTCCCGTCTACATCGTAAACGAGTTCGGCGAAACAGGGCTGGATGCGGAAATCATACAGGGTGAGGGATTCCAAGCCATTGAAATTGACGGCGGCTGTATCTGCTGTACTTTGCAATACGATATTGCCACCTCGATTAAGGAAGTCATAGAGGCCTTTTCGCCCACAAACATTGTGTTTGAACCCTGCGGCATCTTCATCTTCGATAACTTCTTCGACATATTGAAACAACCGGGTCTCTATGAAAAATGCGAAGTGCAAAACGTAATCACCATCGTGGATAGCGTCAATTTCACTTTCGCAAAGGCCGCATACGGTAGCTTCATCTACAACCAAATCAAAAACGCCGAGACCATACTTTTGAGCAAGCTAGAGCGAACCACCCAAGATGTGGAGGAGCTCCTCTGCGATGTCAAAAATATCAATCCCAACGCACATATCATGTCCAAAATATTCACCGATTGGGACGCGGCAGATTTCGAGTTCCTGCTAAATCAGCCAAAAACTCTGCGTGAAGAACACCGCGCCCATCAGCATAACAACTTTAAGACCCTCACTGTCAAGCTCAAACAGCCATTTACCCAAGATAAACTAGATCAATTTGTCTCCCACTGTGCGGACGGCACATTTGGTGACCTCGTCCGCGTAAAGGGCGTCGTGCAGACAGACACGCAGTCCGTCCTGGTCAATATCGCCATGCAAGACGCTGTGTTGGCTGAGTTTAAGCGCATGGCAGAACCGTCCATGACCTTTGTGGGTAAAAAGATAAAGAAACGGGAAATCATGCGCTTTTTGGCTTAAAACAGCATGTATTCCATATAGTGATTGGAGAAAACCGGGTTCGCATCCAAGGCGAGAGTTTCAGTCTCTTGGGCGAGATGTGCCGCAGTATCGACCATGGCCTTATCTCTCAGCAACATAGAAGCCCCCGTATGAGCAGCATTGCCGATGACTTCCGCACGGTCAACCATCTCAGCAGGGATCAGGCCAATCGCGGCGGCGCTGTCGAGGCGCATCAGACTACCAAAACCACCCGCAATGTAAAGCGTCTCCACCTCAGCGTGTTTTACACCCGCCGTCTCCAGCAAAGTTTCAATTCCCGCACGGATTGCACCCTTTGCAAGCTGGACTTTCCGCACATCCGCCCCAGTCATGCATACCCCATCCCGGAGCGGGAATTCATCTGAATCATCCGCAAACGCCCCGGTCTCGTCGATGATCTCTAGTTCCAACATAACAGCGATCGCATCCACAATACCACTGCCGCAGATGCCGACAGCCGATCCGCCGCCGATGGTAGAGCATCGGACTTGGCCATCTTCCAGCCAAACATGGTCAATCGCACCATAGACACCATAAGTGCCATGGGCAATCCCCGCACCCTCCAAGGCAGGCCCAGCCGCGGTGGAGCAACAGGTAAGCGTTCCATCATGCCACAGCGCGATTTCACCGTTTGTGCCGATATCCACCAGCAGCGCAGTCTTCCCGAGGACGCACATCCCGCTTGCCAAAACCGCACAGGTGATGTCAGCTCCCACAAAGGCAGAAATACACCGTGGTAGATAAACCTGCGCATCTGACAATACAGGGAGATCGAATGCAGTTGCATCAACAAACGCACCAAACAACCGATCCGCCAAAAACGGCGCACGTGACAAACACTTGGGGTCTTGCCCTGTTAGCAGATATAGCATAGCGGTGTTCCCGCTGATTACCAAAGCGTCAATCAAGCCGGAATCTATGCCCCACATCGCGCAAAGTTCCTGTATCATCATAGCAATCGCCCCGCGAATCTGCCCAGCTAAGGCCTCGCCCTCGCCGGACAGCGCGTGTTCGATCCGACTAATTACATCCCCGCCAAAAGAGACCTGTGGATTCTTCTGCGTGAACGCATCCATCTGACCCGCCCGATCAAACAGCGCCGCACATACCGTAGTCGTACCAATATCCACAGAAACGCCGTACGCTGCAAACATCGGGTCAACAGGCGGCACATCCAAAGTCGCATCTGCCACAAGGATTTGCATCCCCGCATCACAGTTTTGCTCTATCCGCATATCCTGCTCAACACGCGTCTGACAGGCAAGACACGCTTCACCATCAATGGATACCGAGCAACTCCCGCACGTCCCCCGGCCGCCGCAGGGCATGTCAAGAGAGACACCGTGCCGATGAAATACCGCCGGCAGTAACTCTCCTTGTTTCGCTTCCAATATCTGTTCGACACCGTCCGAGACCAACTTCACTTTCATGCTCATCGAAACAAAAAACCTCCAAAATAGGTGACTGTATTCGCACCATTCATATACGAAAGTCCACTGATCGCCGCAAGCTCACTCACCGCAATGCCGTATGCCTCCAACGATGGGATCGCCTGCCCGGGTTCAGCACAGGGAAGCCCATCTACTCGCGTACAGCGCGCGCAAACATGACACGCGCCCGCGCCCATACGAAGGGGCTTGTCCAACACATTGTCCAGGCGTTCTATGAGTGTCTGAATCAATGCATTATGCTTCCGCGCCGCATCCTCCATCCCCTCTATGTCAAAGGAATCCTCCAAAGGGTTGATGGACTGAAAGACCAACACATGGGAATACGCTTTCGCTTGTGCGATCAGGTCGTCTATATCCCCCACATCCGGCGGGCACATCCAGCATCTGCCGTACTTGCCGCAAGTATTTTGCGCACAGGCCGCACGGAATTCACGCCGGAATGTAATCTGGTCAACCGCAGCAATCCCAGCACCGGCAGCGCCGGCTTGGATTGCAATCTTTATCAATGATTGGTAAGTCGAATCATCCATATGTACGTCCACCTCTCAAGCAAAGTATAGCAGATTGTTTCTTGTTTTTCTTCCTTTCTGCAAAACAAGTACAAAACACAATGGGTTTTTACCAAAATACGCGCATTATTACAAGCGCAATCCTAGCACAGTATGGTATATTTCAATTCTAGTCAATGGAGAGACTGTCATGTTAAAGCCCAAAGAGTATCGTGAGTTTGACCTAAATCTTGCAATAGAGTGCGCCTCCGCCTACGCGGCAACCAGCGGGCTGGGTTGTACGATTTCAGATATCAGCGGCAAAGTCCTGTCTGAGCAAGGCTACGGCTGTGCCGGCTGCAAGATCTGTGAAACGGTAGGCTTCGGCGAAGAACGCTGCACCAGCTTCCAAGCCTACGGTCTAGCTGAGGCAGAACGTTTCGGCGGGCGATACATCTACTTCTGTCCCGTAGGGCTAACCTGTTTCGTTTCCCCCATCATCGGGGAAGACGGCAGCGCCGCCAAAATCACCGCAGGCCCTTTCCTAATGGTAGACAGAGACGACTTTAGAGCCTTTGACTTGGAACAACGTTTAGCACTCGATCAAGAGACCATAGCCAAAGTCTTAGCTGAGACTGACAAATTACCTTGCATTGACGCAAGCAAAGTCAACGGACTGGCCACCCTGCTATTTATGGCAGTGGGATTCATGAACAACGTATCCGCCGCCAACCGCCTGTTGGACAGGCAAGATTCCAGCGCCATCCAAGGGCAGATTGCTGAATATATCATGGAACTCAAAGCGGGGAACGACCCGCCGGAGTACCCCTTCCAAACCGAAAAGGCGCTCCTTGCAAGTATTGCAAGCTCCGATAAACAGATGGCCGGACAGTATTTGAATGAGTTGTTCGGCTATATCCTACTTTCATCCGGCGGCAACTTTGCCGAGATCAAGTCCCGTATTTTTGAGCTTTTGGCCCTCATCTCCCGCGCCGCTGTGGATGCAGGGGGAAACCCGGACGAGGTATTTCGCCTCAACCACAACTTCTACCAACAAGCGGCTGTCACAGCGAATATTGACGAACTCTGCTTTTTACTGACTGAACTAATGAACAAGTATATCGACAGCCTATTCTCCTTTTCGTCCATCAAATATACAGATGTAGTCAGCAAGGCCAAACACTACATGCGCCGTAACTTCCAGCGGAAAATCACACTGGACGAGGTGGCAAAACATGTGTTTTTAACACCCACGTATTTCAGCAAAATATTCAAGCAGGAGACAGGGCAAAGCTTCAACACCCATCTCAATGATCTGCGAATCGGGAAGAGCAAGCAGTTACTATTAGGCTCTGAACTCCGGCTCGTAGATATCGCCAATTTTTCCGGCTTTGAAGATCAAAGCTACTTCACCAAAGTGTTCAAACGGATGACAGGACTGTCACCGAGCGAATATAAACGATCAGGCGGCAGACCCGATCTCAAAAAATAGGAGGAAATTTACCATGACAATTTTAAACGAGATTTCAACACAACTACAAAAGGGCAAAGCCAAAGACGTGCAAGCCCTAGTAGAGCAAGCCATTGCAGAGGGCATTCCCGCAAAAACCATCTTGGATGACGGCCTGCTCTTAGGCATGGGAATCATTGGCGGCAAATTCAAAAACAACGAAGTATTTGTACCAGAAGTACTAGTCGCCGCCCGCGCTATGAACATGGGCGCAGCGGTACTAAAACCACTCCTCGCAGAAGCGGGTGTAGAATCCAACGGTAAAGTCTGTCTCGGCACAGTGGCCGGTGACCTCCATGACATCGGCAAGAACCTAGTCAAAATGATGATGGAGGGCAAGGGCCTAGAAGTAATCGACATCGGCATCGACGCTCCCACAGAGAAATTCATCGAGACAGCGGTGGAACAAAACTGCCAAATCATCGCCATCTCAGCTCTGCTTACAACCACTATGGACGAAATGAGGCATATCGTGAAAGCCGCAGAGGACGCCGGCATCCGCGACAAAGTAAAAATCATGATCGGCGGTGCACCTATCACCCAAGCATTCTGCGAACAAATCGGCGCGGATTGCTACTCGCCGGATGCAGCATCAGCGGCCGAAGACGCGGTTGCGCTTTGTCAGTAAGAAAGAACTCCCTCAGTCGCTCCGCGACAGCTCCCTCAAAACGAGGGAGCCAAGGTCAAGACCTGCCCTAAAGCCTCCCTCGTTTACGAGGGAGGTGGCACGAAGTGCCGGAGGGAGTTTTCCCACAACAGCAAAAAGGCTCGGAAGATGAAATCTCATCCTCCGAGCCTTTTTTGTAATAAGATGTCTCTACGCCATCATCCGCTTCATATGCGCAAGCCCCTGTTCCGCCAACGCATCATCCGACGGAGCAAACGCCCGCCAAAGGTGCAGCGGCCCTTGCAGGGAGGGTGCACCTTCGTTAAAGGCTTCGATGGTCACCCAGCCGGAATAGTCGCTGGCCTTAATCGCGTCAAAGACCTCTTTCCCGCAGGCGTGTCCTGTACCGGGAATACCCCGGTTGTTTTCAGAGATGTGGATATGATTCGTATAGGGCAGGGCATAGGTGAAAGCTTTCCCGATATCCAGTTCCTCAATGTTCATGTGCATGGTGTCGATCAAAAGCCCCACATGTTCCATACCGATCTCCTGTACGTAACGCACACCGTCCGCAACGGTGTTTAGGATGTACTGCTCAAAGCGATTGAGAGGCTCAATGGCCACAGAGATTCCCTGATTGCCTGCGTATTCTGAGCAACGTTTCATGATGTCAATCGACCAATCCCACTCCTGCTTGGTAGGGCGCGCGCCGGAAAAGTATCCCAGACCTTGAGGGAATGGCCCAACGAGAATGTCAGAACCCAGTGCCTTCGCACAGTCTACATAGAGCTTGAACACCTCCACCGCACTCTCCCGCAGAGCCTTGTCCGGGCTCACGGGATTCGCAGCGTCCGGGAAGAACGCAGCTAGGGCGGAACTGGGAATATTCCGCTCCGTGAGATAAGCCCCCATCTTTTTTGCTTCCTCAACGGTCATCCCGGCCATCACCGGGATCTCTAAACCGTCAAAGCCCATGTCCATGACCCTGTCCATGAGGGCTTTGTCTTTCTCCAGGGTAAAGCTGTCAGTCCAAAGCAGTAGGTTCATTCCAAATTTTATCACAATAACGCCCCTTTTCAGCACCAAAGCAGTTTGGCGCATAGTTGCGCTTAGTATAATACGTTTCCCGCCCAATTGCAACGCTGACTTTGCGCGTGGTATAATCGTGTTGTGTATTACCAGGTTTTGCGGCGGGTGGTAGGGGCGACTTGCAGTCGCCCGCGCCCTCAACTCCCTCAGTCGCTACGCGACAGCTCCCTCGAAACGAGGGAGCCAAGGGGCAAAAACGGCCAAAGCCTCCCTCGTTTACGCGGGAGGTGGCAGGTCGTGCCGGAGGGAGCATCTCCCACCCTCTCTTTTCCGTGCACAAAAAGAGAGGAACAGCATTTCAGGGTGCATTATAATACTCTTAGGAGCTGATCAGAATGGATTGGATTGAACGCTTAAATCAGGCAATTGCCTATATGGAAGAACACATGACAGAAGAAATTGACTATGTGCAAGTGGCAAAAATTGCCCATTGTTCCTCTTTTCATTTCCAACGGATGTTTACCTACATCGCGGACGTGCCCCTGTCCGAATACATCCGGCGCAGAAAAATGTCACGTGCGGCGGTTGACTTGCAAAGCGGGGACGTAAAAATCATTGACGTAGCCCTAAAATACGGCTATGCATCCCCAACGGCCTTTAACCGCGCCTTTCAAAGCATACACGGCATTGCACCCTCCCGGGTGAGAGAAGAGGGCGTGACCTTAAAATCCTATCCTCCCATTAGCTTCAAATTAATCGCAAAGGGAGTAGAAGAAATGGAATTTAGAATCGAGAAAAAAGACGCGATTCGTGTCTTGGGTGTATCAACGCCTCTCAGCAGCGACGCAACCAAAGCATATGAAGAGGCTGAGGCACTGTGGGAGAAAATAATGATGGACGGTGCACCGAAAGATGCGAATGGGGACTTGCTAGACTTTGGTCCAATATGGAACGAACTAAACGCATCATGCAAGCCCAAACTACCTGAGTTGGCAGGTTTTTTTGGTATTGAGATTGAACGCGATGAAAGCGCTGAGTACAACTATATGATAGCCGTTGCAAGCACTTTGGCGGAGAGTGACAGTCTCAAGGAATATATCATTCCGGCACATACATGGGCGGTATTTCCGGGGAAGAACTTCTTTGGAGACGAATATGCAGACGCAGAATCAAGCATAAAAATGGAAGAGCGCTTATATTCGGAATGGCTGCCCACTTCCGGCTATGAAATCGCTGATGGTTTAGATGTATGCCTGATATTGCCCACTGACGATTTAGAAAACACGCCCTTTGAGCGGTGGCTGCCTGTCAAGAAAAGGGACTAAAATGTATATAGTTTCTCTGGTTTTATTCGCAATTTGGTATATACTGCTCCCCTTGTTTTTCGCGTGGAAAAATAGGAACATACAACCCGCGTCCCACCCGGAAAAAGAAAAGATCAAAGGCTATCGTCACCTCATTGCGCAGAGCTGGGGCGCAGTATTGGCGGTCATCATCTTATGCCTATTTGCCGGCATCCGCTTTACCGACATTGGCTTGCGGGGGATTAGCTTCAGCCAAAACATCTGGTTTACAGTTGCTACGCTGATTCTGTGCGGGCTATGCTTCATTGTCCTAATTTATCAGCTGATTGCTTATTTGCTAAGCTCGAAATATAGGGAGAAATACAGGGAAGAACAAAAAGAAGAGCGTGGGAAAGATACGGCGAATCAGGTGGTAAATAACCTGCTGCCTCGGAGTAAAAGAGAAAGAAAATATTGGTTTTTTGTATCCCTAACCGCCGGTATTGGGGAAGAATTCGTATTCCGTGGCTTTCTGTTTTTTCTCTTGCAAACAATATTTCCCAACATGCCGATGCTGCTAGTACTGCTGTCTACATCTGTCATATTCGGAATTGGACACACGTATCAAGCGGTGCAAGGCATAGTAAGAACTGCCATAGCCGGTGCGATATTTGGAAGTTTGTTTTTGGTCACAAGCAGTTTAATCCCGGCAATGTTTCTGCATGTTATCTTTGATATTTCAGATGTGTTTGCACTTGCAGAAGATATCGTATAAGTGTGTTCCTGAGTAGGGCGCAAAAAACAGACGGTTGATCCAGTAATGTACTGGTCAGCCGTCTGCTTTATTTCATGTTTTTCACAAGCTCTAACAAAAGTAACTTTTGTTCCCCTGTAAGCGTAAGCCATTTGTCAAATAGCTCTTTTTGTTCTTCTGTCAGTTCAACGAAATTGCCTTCGCTGAAAAATTGAGAAAGCGTTATACCAAACCCGCGGCATATAGCTTCAAGCGTTGGTATACTAGGGACGTGATTTCTCCTAAAAAGATTTGTAATCGTAGACTGCGATAGATCAGCCTCTTTGGCTAGGCGGTATTCTGTCCAGTTACGCTCACACATAAGCTGTCGTATTCGCTCATTTGTAGTCATCTAAATACCTCCCATCCGTAAACAGTATATCACCCATTTGAACAATAAAATATTGCGCAAAAATATTGAAAATAATACGCAAATGAGATATATTGTTATGAAACAGATTATATGTAAGACGGAATAGGAGGAACGCTATGGTACTGGACAGTCTAATCTTTATCTTTTTGGGCATAGGGCCTTGGTTTGCCCATCTCGCGATCCTGTTTATAGCCATAAGCCACAAAGACGAGTAAGCACACAAAATAGGCTAGAAAAGTGAAACACCATCTTTCCAGCCTGTTTCCTTTTGCTTGTCAAGCCAAGAGAAAAATGCTATACTGTCCCCCAAGTCAAAAAATTGCCCTTTTATGGCAGGAGTGATTGTGCAAATTGAATATTCTGGAAGCAAAAAAGACCCTAGACGAGATACGTACAAACGTTGAAAAAGTCATCATCGGGAAGTCCGAAGCCATTAACTTGGCAATCATCTGTCTCCTATGCGGCGGTCATGCCCTAATTGAGGACGTACCCGGTCTGGGCAAAACGACCCTGGTGTCAGCCATTGCGAAAAGCATCGACTGTGTCTTTTCACGCCTCCAGTTCACGCCGGATGTGTTGCCCTCGGACGTGACAGGCTTTACCATGCTTGACATGAAAACCGGCGAAAAGCAGTTTCACCACGGTGCAGTGATGACGCAAATCTTGCTGGCCGACGAAATCAACCGCACAAGCCCCAAAACCCAATCCGCCCTCCTACAGGCAATGCAGGAAGGGCAAATCACCGTTGACGGCCGCATCTACAATCTCCCACGCCCATTCATGGTGATGGCGACCCAAAACCCGATAGAATTTTTAGGCACGTATCCGCTACCGGAATCCCAGCTTGACCGTTTTCTCATGCGGATTTCCATCGGCTATCCCGACAAGTCTGACGAGAAAGAAATCTTGAAACGCAGCACAGAAAAAATCAGCGCGAAAAGTCTCGCGCCTGTGACCAATGCAGAGACTGTCCTTGCATTGCAAGCGCAGTTGGATGAAATCGTCTGTACGGATTTGGTGATGGACTACATCGTTGCCCTCACCAACAAAACCCGGGAACATGAAGACATTCTCCTTGGCGCATCCCCCCGGGGTTCTCTCGCCTTAATGCGCGCCGCCATGGGGCAAGCCCTGCTAAACGGGCGCGGCTATGTCTTGCCGGAGGATGTGCAGGCCATGCTTGCGCCGGTGCTGGCACATCGTTTGATGTTCCGCTCTCAAGCGTATATGCAGGAAAAAAGCCCTCGCACTGTCTTGCAGGAAATGCTGCAAGAAGTCCCCGTCCCCGCTGTCAACTAGCCCCTATGAAACGCTATCGGGTAGGGTACTACCTTTCCATGATTTTTCTGCTCCTTGCCGGGCTTGGTACGGGCATCTGGCTATTTTACTTTTTGCTCACCATACTCATGCTCCTACTGCTTGCTGCCCTTGTGCTAAACCTTTGGACTTACTTTTCCTTTTCGTGCAAACAGAAGCTTTCCCAGACAAGCATCGTGAAAGACGGCTCGTGCACGCTAAAAGTCAGTGTGTGCAGCAATAAGCCATTCCCATTTATCCAAATGTGCGCCACTGTTGAAACTCTTTCGCCAGACAATCCGGCACGGCTTACCATCAATCTTGCCCCAAACAACACCTCGGACTACGACATACCCATAAGCTGTCCCCATCGGGGCATGTATGAAGTGGGGCTCACAATAATTGAAGTAACAGATATCTTTGGTATTTTATCCATGCGCTTTGATTTACGGCTGCTACCCCACTACCAAATGCAGCACCTTATCGTGTATCCAAGACTGTTACAAACATCCGCACCCCCCACCGGGATTTCCGATGGCGCAAAACAAGAGGGCATAGGCGTACAACGACTAACAGAAGACGGCGAAAGCTTTTCCGACACCCGGCAATACCGCTTCGGCGATCCCCTCAAGCGCGTCCACAAAATCATCTCCGCTCGGAAACGGGAGCTTTACGTAAAACGTTACGACATCCCGGAAGAAACCACCGCAATCCTTGCCATTGATACCCGCAAAAACGGCCTTGCGGGGGAAGATCGCCTGAACTACAATGACATCGCCTGTGAATGCGCGGCGGCAGTCACCCATTATTTGCTCCGTTCGGGCTACGCGGCAAGGCTAATCGGCGCTGAGGCCAGCGAACCAGCCGTCGAGGGGAAAAGCATCCACGATTTCCAAAAACTCTATGACCACCTTGCCGTGATGCAGTTTGACACCGATGCAGATATTGCCGCGCAACTATCTGATGAGATCGGAAAAGCGCCGAACCCTCGCATGGTGTACGTCATATCCTCCAGAAACGACAAGGCATTGATTGAAGCACTCGCCATGCTGGCACAATCCGCAGACTATGTGAAGTTAATCGTCCCTGTTCTAAGTGACGGAGCGGAATCCATTTCCATACCAGGTGTAAGTGTTTCTTCCGTTGCGTCCGCTGCCGATATTTCGTTCAAACAGTAGGGGCGAACTGTGTTCGCCCGCGCCCTTACTGCCTAGCGAATTGAAACCCATGAGCGAACACAGTTCGCCCCTACGTAAAATCCCAAACCAGAAGGAGCTGCCATGAGCCGATCGACCAAGACCGCAAAACGCAGTGCGTCTATCAAGGGCACAGCCTTGCATGTTGCAGTTAAGATCGCAAACTTTGGCACGAGACAGCAGTCCACACAAGAATCCGAAAAACAAAGCACACTCCGCACATTGGCACAGTCTAAGCTCCTCACAGACTGCATTGCCGCATTTCTGGTATCGGCAGGGATTGGTCTGCTATTTATAAGTTTCCCGCTATTCACATTTTTTGAAATCGGTATTTCTACGCAACGCGTGCTGGGTCTTACAGGGCTCAGCGTCGCCTTGTTTGCGCTTTTGCGTGTACGATGGTGGATAACACCCTTATGTGCCGCAGTGGCATTCGGTGCGCTCTATCTGACAGATACCCTGTCAGCCAATATTAACCGCTGGACGGAGATTGCCGCATGGCTTCTCAGCGGTATGCCGGCACAGGAGACCTCCGTCCAAAGCTACGAAATGTCCCTGCTGGTGCACAGCATGATTTGCCTCACCACCCTTGCAGTCTTTATTCTGACACGCCGCTTTATATCTGTCTGGTTCTTTGTTGCGGCATTTGCCGCCGCATTGATCCCGGGCTGGGGACTAGCGGATACAAGCCGTGTCCTGCCCGCTTCACTTTTCATGACGGGGATAGTACTCCTATTTCCCCGCGCTCACGCCCGCCGTGCCGCAAAAGCCGAATCAGCAAAGCGCACACGCACCTGTACACCGCTGTTTGCACTCCCCATCGCCGCTATGATTGTCCTCTTGAGCCTTGCAATAAACCCGCCCGCCGGCACATATCTGCGGTGGCGACCTCTGGCAAATACGATCCAAGACGTTGGACGTCTGATGAGCCCCACCCAAACCGAGCATACAACAAATTTTGAAATCACCAATTTTGGCTTTGGCGCGTCCCCCGAACGCTTGGGTGGGCCTGTCATCTTGAGCGATGGATATATCCTCACAGTTGTTGCAAACGAGCCTGTGCTACTCCGCGGCTCAGTACTGGACTATTACACAGGCTATCGCTGGTTACCCGGCAGGGAAGACGGCTCATTCCGCTTCAACGGCCTCTTCTGGCAGGACTACCAATCGGAAGCCTTCGACTTTAACGTACCCTTTGGCGAAGACAGGGCGCAGTGGCTTTTTTATACGATCACCACGGATGTCACCCTGCAAATCACCTACGCAAATGAATTTTTTAACACCATATTTTCCAGCGCATGGATGCGTGACCTCTTTTTCTCCACCCCCAGACGCAATGACGAAATCTTTTTTAACGCCCGCTCAGAGCTTTATATCACATCGTCTGTCCCCGTGGGAGAAGTTCTCACCATACACACCCGCGTCCTCGATAGAGAAATGCCCTTTTTTGAGTATCACTTTGTCCGCCTGGAGCAAGAGGTCTACGGCGACCCCTATTTTGCCGCCATCGTCGATCGCTACACGATCCTACCCGAAAGCCTGCCGGATATCGTCCGCCAAACTGCCGCAGAGATTGTCGGAGGCGAGACTTCCCCCTCTTTGTCCGCAAGCTTGCAGGGTGTCGTCCGCCCAACTACTGTAGAGATCGCCGGAGATGAGATGTCTCCCTTTCAGAAAGCCATCGCCATAGAACAATGGCTGGGGGAGAACTTCCGCTACACCCTAGACCCCGTCATGCCCCCGGAGGGCGTAGATTTTGTGGCGCATTTTCTGGAAACAGGGGAGGGCTACTGCGTATACTATGCCACCGCCATGGCTGTTATGGCGCGGACGGTGGGGATTCCCTCCAGATATGTCACAGGCTTCGCCCTTGTCCGGGACGCGGAGCAAAGCAATATATTTTACGCCACCGGCAGAACAGCCCACGCTTGGGCGGAACTATATTTTTACGGCATCGGCTGGATTCCCTTTGATCCCCTCCGCTGGAATGCAGACGCGCCCCTGAACGCACCCGAAAATCCCTTTGCCGTCTCCGCAGATATAGAGCGGTGGGAAGAAAATTGGGCGAACTATTGGGAAATGGTAAACGCCTTTGGGGCAACTGAAACAGGGACGCAGCAGATTGAACTATTCGGCGCAGAGCGGAATATGCTGCCCTACATCATTGCCCTGCCGTCTGTGTTGCTCTTGGGGCTGGCACTCTATTTGATCTTATCGTGGAACAGCAAACGCCGCAAGTACGCGCCCTCCAAACTTGCCCGAAAAATCCCCGATCTGACGGAACGGTTCAGCTTTTACTATACGGATATGATGGAGCAGCTCCGGCTGATGGGCATGGGAATAAACCCCGGCGAGACATTATCAGCCTACGCCCAACGCATCGGGGGACAGATCGCAGAACAAGGCATGAGCCGCGATGATCTCAGCGTAATCACCGAGACCCAATTGCGCCTGCACTTTGCGCACATGTCCCCCGGTGACGCGGAAGTGGAAACTGCGGGTAAGTTTCATGCAATCTTGGAGGACAAACTGCAAAAGAAGCTCTCATCCACCGCATACCTATGGCGCAGATCCCTGCGGTAGCGTGGAACAATATGTTACGGCTGTGCGTCTAGGTAATATATGCACCCTGTCGAATCGGGAGTAGATAAATCGCGTTGTTGTTCGTTGTAGGGCGTTTCTTCAAACCGGCGGAATGCCGAAAAAATGAATAATTTTTTGTTATGCAAGGCGAATTTTCGCAGGAATGCTGTCGCATTTCAAGGAAATTCAACGTAGCAGAACGAAAAATTAGGCGTTTTGGCGG
>Ga0131853_10006304_pt1 | contig 21423 bp, 18 predicted proteins | sample TergutLab28metaG_FD_92764 | JGI IMG/M metagenome (GOLD analysis project Ga0131853, IMG submission 92764) | Labiotermes labralis P1 segment gut microbial communities from Petit-Saut dam, French Guiana - Lab288 P1 (version 2) (version 2) | ecosystem: Host-associated > Arthropoda: Insects >... | reverse complement strand
GCGGCTGGTGAGCTCGGCTATGAGCTGCTCCAGTAAAACCGTTTTGCCGGAGTTCTGCTTGCCAACAAAGGCCAGTGCGAAGAAAGTCATGGTTTATCCTTTTTGGTACAGAGGGACGGGGTTAGTGTGGTACAGAGGTGGTACAGAGGGACGGGGTTAGTGTACCAATTTCTGCGAAATTGGTACACTAACCCCGTCCCTCTGTACCACCTCTGTACCACACTAACCCCGTCCCTCTGTACCAAAAGAAAGTCATGGTCACAGCTCCAGTTCTGTCAGTGTATGGGCAGCGAGGCTGGCGGGCACATCGATGATGCGTTGGTTGGCGGAGCCGCGCCACTTGAGTTGATAGGAGGCCTCGGCTTCTACATACAAGCCGTCCACTAAAACGTCCACTTCTCTCAGCAGCTCGCGTGCTGCCTCGCTGGGCACACCAGACATAAGCTCCTCCCACACATAGCCGCTGTAGGCCCACACTGAAAGCCCCCTTGCCTTGGCACGGCGGGCAAGCTCCAAAAAGGGCTCCGCTTGCAAAAAGGGCTCGCCGCCGCTCAGCGTGATGCCTGCCAGAAGCGGATTGGCTTCAATCTTTTGCATGAGCGCATCAACCGTGACTAACTTGCCGCCGAGGGGAGGCTGAGCGAGTGGGTTATGGCAGCCCGGGCAACTAAAAGGACAGCCCTGGGCAAAAACGGAAAACCGTATGCCAGGGCCGTCGACTATTGAGTCATCAGCGGTGCCAAAAATGCGAATCGTGGACAAATCAGATCTTAGCGCGTGCTGAGGCGTTTTCGAGTGAGATTTCATCACAGCTTACTCCGTGCTTGACCCGCTCGCTTTCTTCCTTGCGCTTGGCGTTATTGAAGCGATCAAGGGTGCCTACCAGATAACCGGTGATGCGGCGGATACGCTCAAAGGGAGTATCTCCTTCTTCGCGGCCGCACTTGGGGCAACGCTCGCCGATGATGCCGTTATAACCACAGATTGGGTCACGGTCTACCGGATGATTGACCGATCCAAAGCCCACGCCGCTCTCTTTCATGTGGCGGATGATGGCCTCAAAGGCCTCAAGGTTGTCGGAGGGGTCGCCGTCAAGCTCCACATAGGAGATGTGCCCTGCATTGGTGAGCGCGTGATAGGGTGCTTCCAGCTCTATCTTGGTAAAGCCGTTGATGCGGTAATGCACCGGAACATGAAAGCTGTTGGTGTAGTAATCGCGATCGGTTACTCCGGGGATAGAGCCATAGCGCTTTCTGTCCAGGGCAACAAAGCGCCCGGACAGGCCCTCTGCGGGAGTGGCCAGCAGCGTAAAGTTCAGGCGGTGCTCGGCAGACTTCTCGTCCAGGTAGCGGCGCATGTAGCCAATAATCTCCAGGCCAAAGTTCTGGGCGCGCTCGCTTTGACCGTGGTGCTCGCCCGTAAGCGCCACCAGAGTCTCGGCCAGCCCAATGAAGCCCATCGAGAGGGTGCCGTGCTTGAGCACCTCGCCCACCGTATCGTCCCAGCTGAGTTTTTCGGAGTCAAGCCACACGCCTTGGCCCATCAAAAACGGCATGTTGTAGACCTTCTTGCTCTTTTGAATCTCAAAGCGCGAGAGCATCTGCTCAACTATCAGGTCAAGCTTGGTCTCAAGCAGCTCAAAGAAGAGGTTTTTGTCGCCCCTGGCCTTGATGGCCAAACGCGGCAGATTGACGGAGGTAAAGGAGAGGTTGCCACGCCCGGGCGTGACCTGCTTCTCGGGGTCAAACACATTGCCAATGACGCGGGTACGGCAACCCATGTAGGCCACCTCGGTCTCAGGCGTGCCCTTGTAGACGGCCGCGTTAAACGAGGCATCCATAAACGAGAAGTTGGGAAACAGCCTCTTGGCGCTCACGGCGCAGGCCTGCTTGAAGAGGTCGTAGTTGGGGTCGGCAGAATTGTAGTTGACACCCTCTTTAATACGAAAGACCTGTATGGGAAATATGGGGGTTTCTCCATTGCCCAGGCCCTCTTCAGTGGCGAGCAACACGTTTTTGATGACCATGCGGCCTTCTGCCGAGGTATCCATGCCGTAGTTGATGGAAGAGAAGGGCGTCTGCGCCCCGGCACGGGAGTGCATGGTATTGAGGTTGTGGATGAAGGCTTCCATGGCTTGATGCGTGGATTTGTCCGTATCGATGGTTGCCTGCTTGGTTGCGTAGCGCTGCACTGACTCGGCGGTGTCGCTGTCGAGGTCCATCTCTTCCATGAGGGTGCGCTTTTCCTCATTGAGATAACCCAGATCCATGATGAGGCTGGGCTTGGCAGCTACGAGCGCCTCCACCCTGGCCACCAGGGAGTCAACCTTCTTTTTGGCCTCATCGACATTGGCGAGAAGGTCAAGTGCCGCCGCCAGGTTCTTTTTGTAGAAGCTGCGGTAGGTCTTTTTAACGCCCTCTGCCATGCCGTAGTCAAAGTTAGAGATGGACTGCCCGCCGTGCTGGTCGTTTTGGTTGCTCTGAATGGCAATGCAGGCCAACGCCGAATAGCTGGTGATGCCGCTGGGCTCGCGCAGCACGCCATGCCCGGTGGAAAAACCATCCTTGAACAGCTTGATGATGTCTATCTGGCAGCAGGTGGTGGTGAGGGTGTAAAAATCGAGGTCATGGATGTGGATGTCTCCGTCGGCGTGCGCGTTGGAGTACTGGGGATTGAGAACCTTTAACTTGTAGTACTGCTTTGCCGTTTCTGAGCCATACTTGAGCATGGTGCCCATGGCGGTATCGGCATCGATGTTGGCGTTCTCGCGCGCCACGTCAAAGTCCTTGGCATCGGCGTGTGTGAGCTTGTCGATGCTCTGCATGAGTTGGGAATTAATCTCGCGTGCGCGTGCGCGCTCGTCGCGATACTTGATATAGGCGCGGGCAATTTGGAAGTAGCCGTGCTCATCGAGCACCTCTTCAACCAGGTCTTGGATTCCCTCAACGGTGGGAGTGCCCTCAAGCGCGCCGCTTTCAATCTTCTCTAGTACGGCCTCGGCTAGCTTGTAGTAAATCTGGGCGCTTGACAGGTTACCACTTGCAACAAATGCTTTTTCAATAGCCTCGCTGATTTTGCTGATGTCAAACTCAACTGCGCGCCCATCGCGCTTAAGAATGCTGGTAGTCATGCTTTTCCTTTCTACTGCTGCGTTTAGTCTGCGTTTACTTTTAAGGACTTTTTCACAGGGATTTCACAGAATATTCCCGCTTTTCCACAATATCTAGTGTCACTCCTAGTTGCTATCTGAACATATGGTAGTCCTCTTGCAGAACAGACGCAATACTGAAATAGGAAATTTCCTCAGTTTTTTTGAATTGATTTGCTGAGCGGTATTTAACGGGAGAGCGCTGCCTCTAAGAGCTCATCTGTGGTACAGAGGGACGGGGCCGGTGTACCATTTTGTATGGGAATTGGTATACTAGCTCCGTCCCTCAGATGCTCCCCCGTGACACTCGTGCCACTCTGCGCGCATTATTCGGCTTAATCGCTCATGTGTCTCTCTCGCTTATCCACTCCTCAAACTCTTCCCAAATTGCAAGGGTTTTTTCGCCAAGTAAGGACTTCACCTTTTTACTGTCTACTTCATCCGTAACAATACTTTCAATTACGGATACTGCTACAACATTAGTGCTGTATTCATCAGACTCCTCCAGGAGCGCTTCAAGGTAATCGAAGTATTTCTGAGCTTGGGGATAGCAGTCACCTTTTATAAGCGTCAGCATGGTTGGCACGAGAACATCGCCATAAACCACGTGAGAGCCCGTGTCATCCCCTTCTTGCCATTCAGTGTGCTCGTAGTATGCTTGTTCCATTTCTGGAAATGTTGCAATGAGTTTCCTGTTAAGTTCTCTTTCTTTCACTTTGGTAATTCCATCTATAATCTCCTAGTTTTACTCAGATTTTTGCTCATCGTTGGGCTGAGCAATACCAGAGTTCTTTTGACTTATCCTGCTCATGATGTCTTCAGCAGTTGGAAGCAGGTTCTCGTATTCCTCTGGCAGTGTACTGAATAGTTTGTAGTCTTGTCAGCAAGCGCTTGTCGCTCGTAAAGCTGTGACTCAATTTGTATGGCAAGCCAATCACGTGACCAGCCACTCTCTATAGCCTTGCCAGCGTACCAAAGCCTTTGGTCTTCATCTTTTACCTTGTCAAGCAAGGCAATATTATGCCCCCAGGGTAATTTTGCAACGGAGCGTTGCAAAATTACTTTATCGGGATACGCTTTAGCAAATGTTGCCATGTATCTGAGGTTTCGCGGTGAGTAGCCTGTAGCATGTGGGAACTCCAACTTAATATCCCGAGACAAGTTCTCAACAAACTTATTCCCCCACACGCTGCGCTCGTTGATGATGTTACCGATATCCCAATACAGCGAGATTAAATCGCTATTGGCGCTCAGTATCGCCTTGTGCCGGGCAACATGAATGCGAGTCTTGATTTCATCTACTACTGCGAGGTAGTCATTATTGTTCATTAGCATGGTTTCGGTTTCTCAACTCCTTTACGTTTAATGAAATAAAAACCGCTCTGTCTGCACAGCCCGAGGGGGCAGACTCCGCGGGCTGTAAGTCGCTTGCCCTGTCCCCATGAGTCACAGGAGCCGTCGAATTCGCTTCTTGAAAACTTAGTGGGACAAGACGAATTTCTGCAAGTATTCTTCAGGAGAGTAAACAGGGATAGGCGACTTCTCAAAATCAACCGCATTGCGAGTTATCAGGCATTCTACCTTGGCGCGTCGGCCAGCCTCGACCAATACGGCATCTTCGTAATCGGCAACTTGCGAGGTGAGCGCAAGACTGCAATCATCAAAACCCACGTCAATAACCGAAAAGAATTCCAATAACCTCAAGATGACTTCTTTGCTCTCCGCAGAGGTATTGGAAGTATGTTTATTCACGAGGTAATATAAGTCGGTGACCGTACTGCCAGAAAGCGCAAGGTGGCACTTACCCTGCGCAGAAAGAAACAGCAAGTCAGAGGCATCTTGGTGCCAAGGCTCTCTCCTTGCCAAAACGTCCAGCACAACGTTTGTGTCTACGAGGACTGCCACTTGGATCCTATCCGAGCTTCGCGCGCTTCTTCTGCCGTTACCTCTGGGGGGAGGATGCCCACAAGTGAGCGGGCGTTTTCAACTCTGCTGGCAAAAGGGCTTACTAGTTTTGCTGCGAGTTTTCCGTTTTTACTAATGAGTACTTCTTCAGTTTTAGCTAATTCCAGATACAAACCCAGATTGCTTTTGAGCTCTGTTGCTGTGATAACCATAATGTACCCAATCGTGCGGTGTTGGCAATAAAACGTACGATTTATTCTAGAGTAATGTACGATAATTATCAAGAGCAAACAAGCCAAGGATCTCTGGTACAACAGGTGGTACAACAGGGACGGGGCTGCTGTACCATTTTACGCGGAAATTGGTACACTAGCCCCGTCCCTCTAATCTATAGAGCTATCAGTCCCTCCAGGAGTTTCCAAGCTCAGTTTTTTCCATGCCGCACCTCTCGCATCTGTAAATATACGTAGGAGTATAAGTATCTCCATTCTGCGCTGTAAAGCTGTCTATTTCCTTCCACCTGTGGCCTAACCTGCAAACTAATTGCTCCAATTGCTCCTTTGCCCGTTCTCTGATCCAGTCACAGTCCTCCCTGAAACCACCTGGAGCTGTCCAAGACTTAAGCGGTTTTTCATTGAGAGACTTAGCAATGCTCATCAAAGCGGATCGATCTGTCAGCTTCCTAATTGCTTGATCTCGCAATTCGCAATAATACGTATCGTCTTTTGCAATCAGAACAAGAGCGGTCTGGTCGCTGATATAATCGATAGCCGCAGAACAACCGTAGAAATCATCACGTCGGCTACCAGCAATCTTAGCGAATATAGATTGATTCTCGATTCTTTCTAGCGCTTCTGTGAAGACTTTCTGATCCGCTGCTTCCATTGCAATTCTGATGAGCATTTCCTGGCTAGTCAGCGAATTGATAGCTGCGACTCTGATATCACTATTGCTGTCATTAATCGCGATATCAGCTAGCTGAACCTGATCCTTCATCTTACTGATCTCATCAATGCGGGCGCAGAGCTGTCTGTTTGCATCTTCAAGTCGCAAGGTGTTTAGTGTCCTGGCTGCTGCAGCGCGGACTGTCTGGTCGCTATCATTTAACCTGATGTGGTCAAGTAGAGCTTGATCGCAAAGACGCGCCACTGCTGCCTCGCGTACACAGCTTTCCTTTTCATTCTTGGCTATATCGGCAATAACACCCTGCTCTGAGATCCTTCTGACCGCCGCTCTCCTTGCTCCGTAACAGGGGGCTTCCCTTGCAGCCTGCACAATTTCTGCTTTATCGACTAGATTTGCAACTGCCTCAACAGCCTTATCCCAGTTTTTGCTCGCCCATGCCGGTTTAAAAAGTCCCATATCAACACCACCAAATCCATGTTCGTGCTCCAAGGCGAAGTTTTGTGTTTTCGTTCTAATTATAAGGTTAGGATTAAAAGTTCAGGTCTGCTAACTGCATACAACACAAACCTCGCCGCCCCAGTTGACTTATTGTTTGTGCATCGAGGGTGTCACGGGGACGTATAATTTGACACCTTAAGGTGTCAAATTATACGTCCCCGTGACACCCCCACCCGCGTCCCCGTGACACCCGCCCGTGACACCCGGCAACTAGAGTCATGAAGTATCTTTATTCGTTGTAGTAAATGGAAAGCGGGACAGCGCCTGACAGGTGAGTCACCTTCCCCGTCCCCATGAGTCACCGGAACTATGCTTTTGAAGCAGTAAGGGCGCCTTCAAGTAGCTCGTCCAGCAACTCGCCAAAGCTTATCCCGGAGGCTGCTACCGCAATGGGGAGTAGGGAGTGCTCGGTGGTGCCGGGAGAGACGTTGACCTCAAGCACGTAGGGCTTGTTGCCGTCCCAGATCATGTCGATTCTGCTGAGGTCTCTGCACCCCAGGGCTCGGTGCACTTCAAGTGCCGCAAGCTCAATTGACTTAAGCGCTGCATCCTGAGATGCCTTCTCCCCTGCCAGGCTCTCTGGACGTGGTGGACAGTAATAGTCAACCAGGTCGGAATCCTGCCGCGCGGCGGTATCAAAAAAGCCGCGCTTGGGGGCAATCTCAACGGGAGGCAAAGCCCTCGCCGCATCGCCATTGCCCACAACACCCACTGCTATCTCTACCCCTTGAATCCACTGCTCAATGAGAACTGCTGAGTCAAAGGAGAAGGCATGCAAAATCGCAGCCCCCACACCCTCAAGTTTATCAACACGATTAACGCCCATAGCAGAACCGCCACGAGCAGGCTTTACCGCCACGGGAAAGCCGCCCAGATGGGACGGGAGCAGGTCTAGAGCCTTTGCCGCTCCCATGTCCTTAAAGGAAACAGCAGCCAACGAAACGCTCTTGGGCCAAGCAGCGGCTCCTCGTGCGGGGCAGTCTTTTGCGCACTCCAGATCCCTGAAGGCCTTCACTGCGTGAGGCAGGGAGGACTTGTTCCAAAACATCCTGGCTACCTGAGAGCTTGACCCCACATAGGGAACGCCGAGGTACTCAAGCAGAGCCTGAATGGTGCCGTCTTCGCCGCCCTTGCCGTGCAGGGCTATATAGACCACGTCGATGTTTTGCGTGCGCAGGTTCTCTACCAGATTGGCATCGGTGTCGAGGGGCAGCACCTCATGCCCGCGTGCGCGCAGGGTGTTGGTGACAAATTTGCCGCTTCCCAGCGAGAATTCGCGCTCAAACGAACTGCCACCCATTAAAACTGCAACTTTATACGGCATAGATTACTCCTTGCGATACCTGTGTTACCTTGCTACCTGTGATCCCCGCAAATCTGCCACCGAGGCGATTTTTGTGATCCTTGAAAACTTACAATGCTCCCGCATCAATAAAAGCGCGATACAGCTCCATGCGCTCCTCGATAACCTCACCGAGTCGCCTGAGTGCCTCGCGGATATTCTTTGGTTCTTCGTAACAAAACGCTATGCGCAGAGCGTTGCGCCCAAGGCCACTGCCACCGGGATAACAGCCGTCACCCGGCACAAAGGTGACTCCTTTGTCCAGCGCCACCGACAGCAACTGCGGCGTGTCCACATACTCCGGCAGGGTGACCCACACAAAGAGTCCTCCCTCAGGGTGGGTCCAGGTGGCCTCAGCGGGGAAGTAATCCTCAAGGGCCTCCAACATGGCATCACGGCGCTTGGTGTACAAAGCAATCATCTTGTCAAGCTCGCCTTGCCAGTCTGTGTCATTGAAATAATGCTCAACGATGACCTGGTTGAGGGAGCTACCGCACAGGTCTGCACCTTGTTTGGCCAGATTGAGCTTGGCCAGGATGGGCCTGGGTGCAATCACCCAGCCGGTGCGGAGCCCCGGGGCAAACACCTTTGAGACGGTGCCCAGATACACCACGTTTTTGTCCATGGAACGGAGCGTGGGCACCGGGGTGCCGCTAAAGCGCAGGCGCCCGTAAGGGTCGTCCTCAATGATGAGGACCTTGTACTTATGAGACAACTCCAGCAGGTGCTTGCGCCTCTCAAGGCTCATGGTGACGCCGCCGGGGTTTTGGAAGGTAGGCACGGTATAGAGGAACTTCACGCCATGCTTGCCGTGAGGGCTCTTGGCCACGAGTTCTGCCAGCTTTTCTTCCAGCAGGTGAGTGAGCATGCCCTCTTCGTCAAAGGGAATGGTGATGATGTTGGGTTCGTAGGCCGAGAACGCCTGCAGGGCTCCCAGGTAGGTGGGCCCTTCGGTAATGATAAGGTCGTCCTTGCTGATGAATATCTTGCCCAGAAGGTCAAGGGCCTGCTGACCACCCGAGGTGATGGTGACATCGGAGGGAACAACCTCAATGTCAAAATCCTTCATCAAACGACAGACAACCTCTTTGGTTTGCTCACGCCCAGTGGTGCTGCCATACTGCAGCCCGGCCACGCCCTCTTTGAGCACGGCATCTGCCGCGACCTTGCTGACCGTTTCGAGGGGAAGATTGCGGATGTCTGGCATGCCGCCGCTTAAGCTGATGATGTCGCTCCGCGATGCGGCTGCAAAAAGATCGCGCACCGCGCTGGATCGCATAGTCTCCATGCGGCTTGCATAAAGGTCATGCCAATCGTCAAACTGTATGAGCCCGTTAACTTGCATTGAGTCAGAATAGCGCTTATTTCCCATTTTGTCTTGCTCTTTCTGCGATTATTCCGTTGAGTTGTAGTAAAGCTTCCGAGAATGCCGCTACTACGGGCGCGGGATCTCCTCCTTGTGGAAGCGAGATCCTAATACGCATGGTTTGCTCCTCACGGGTAATCCACTGGGTATTGCCGGCAAAGACCTCTCCCGGGTGTCTTTCTACCAAGAGGTCAATAATCAGGTGCTCCAAGGTGTGAGGCAGCAGGGCGCCAGGAAGACAGTCTCCAAAGCGCGTGTTTTTGCAGGTATGAAAGGCAAGGGAGGGGTAGCGGCTCAGCAGGAGCTTGGCCATCTCTGGAGTAATGGTGAGCTGTGCGCCTTCAATGGCAACATCCGCCCACACAAAGCGGTCATCACTGCCCTGTTCGATTATTGTTAAGCTGGTGTTTAGCATAGCCTCGTTAAAGTCGTCAAATAATTGCATGAGGCTCGAAAAGTCGAGCGAAGCGTATGTAATACGTGAGCGAGATTTGAGTGCCTCAGGCTTTATTTGGCGGCTTTAATCGGCGAATTTCCACTTGACCCAGCGTATACCCCAGCCAAACTCCGGCGTCTCTGCGCCAAAGGCTGTGCAAACACCGGGCTGTAGATCCCAGAGCCTGCCGTCAGGGGCCAGCTCGCCTGTGTCAACTATTCTGCACTTGAGAATAACGTCGCCGTACATGAGATATACGTGGCGCCCCAGGAGGTCAATGTGGTTGATATGGACACCAATGTCCATACTGGTCATGGTGAGCTCGGTGCCAAGAGCGGTATGGGTTCCGGCGCTGCTGGGGCCATAGGCAGAGGTCTTGACAGACCACCAACCGTCGGCATCCGGCTCGCCAAAGCGCTGAATCAAGCTGATGGCCTCAATGGCTCTCTCGGGATTTTCTATTCCGCGGTCAAGCGGCTGGGCCAACTGGGTTACCGCCAGCGTTGGTTCAACAACCAAGTGCTCTGGGGCAGCAAAATGGGTAGCTCCGGAAAGCTGAGATGTGGAGAGTGTAGCTGAAGATTGAATGCGCCCCACGCCTAAAATCTGCTCGGCAGACTCGGAGCTAAAGCTCGCATAGGCCAAGGGAACTGAGAACAGCATGCAAGCCGCCAGTGCCGCAGTCATTATTGTTTTACCCATAACGCGGGGTACTACGCGAAAACTCTTAGGTGCGCCTTGTAGCATAAGCTCCTACTTTGACAGCCAACATTACGTGCAACTAAATGTTGCGCAGCACCTGCTTCGTTTAGAGTGTGTTTGTGCCTTTTTGCAGCTCTTGTTAATTGCCAATTAATTTAGCTGCTAAAAAAATAACCAGTTTTGTTCTCTAAAAAAATCTCGCCGCTTTGCGAGCGGCTGTACGAAGTATAGCTTATTTCATTTTATGGTGCAAAAAAATTTAGGTAACAGTTTACTGCCGCGGTTTTCTCTTTATAAGCTTTCTTAATAATGCTGCCAAAAATCTTTATGCCTCATTGGGGACGGGGAAAGTGACTCAGTGGCACAGTGGGGTCAGTTCCTGCCGCGTTTGCACGCAAAAGAACGATTTCTAGCTCTGAAAACCCCTAAATCGGGCTAAACTGCCGTCAAAATCGTTCTTTTGCGTGCAAACGCGGCAGGAACTGACCCCACTGTGCCACTGAGTCACTTTCCCCACTGAGTCACCCCAGCATGTCTCTATTGGAACAGGGGGGACGGGGTTGGAACAGGGGGGACGGGGTTAGTGTTCCAATTTGACCAAGGTCAAATTGGAACACTAACCCCGTCCCCCCTGTTCCAACCCCGTCCCCCCTGTTCCAATCTGGGATACCAACCCCGTCCCCAATGAGTCACCCCCCCAGTATGTCTCTATTAAGAGATGGCTAGCACCAGTAAAACCGGTGCTAGCCAGTGGGGGGGGGAAGCCAATTCTAACGTGTAAAGCCGCTTTATAGTCAAGAGTTCTACTTGGGCTTTTCAGCAACACTTGGGCAACAGTTACTGCGGCCCAACAACAAGGAAAAAGGGGGCTACTTCTTCTTTTTTTGTGTTGCAGCTGTCTTTTTTTTGGCTTCTTCTTCTAATCTGAGTGGGCATGCGGGGTTGGGGCAGAGTTCCCAGGGGCCTCGGTTGGTCTTTACGATGACCTTGGGGGCGCCGCATGCCTCGCACACCTTTCCTGCAGCGGAGAGATCGCCTCTCTGCGGCAGGGGGTACGAGGTGCCGCATTCATCGTAGTTGGTGCATCTGATAAAGCGCTTGAGGCTCCGGGTTGAGCGCTGGGCGATGAGACGGCCTTCTTTGCCTGCTGCTTTGCAGACAGGGCACTCCCCTACGTCCAACTCCGGCTCTTGATTAGAGCTGCAGTCGGGGTCCACGCATTTAACCAGCGGTTTTTGCCTAAACTGGATGACTTGTATCTGCGGCTTGCCGCAGACAGGACAAAGCTCGTCAACAGCCATGATTCTGCCCTGAGGCAGGGGGTAGGTGAGGTTGCAGCCATCGCCGGTGGACTTCCAGCCGCTGCATCCGATAAAGCTGCCTCGCGTACGGGCGCTCTGTTTTATCAACAGATCCCCGCCGCAGAGAGGGCAGGCTCCAATACGGGTGTCGGCAGAAACCGCCTCGGCAAGCGCCTCTCCCACGTTGTCTTTGTTGGGGATGAGTACGTTTATCTCAGCCTCAAGCAGTTCGCGTGAGCGCATCACCACGTCATCGCGCGTATCGGCTCCGGCGGCGATGTTGCTCATCTTGCCCTCAAGCTCGGCAGTCATCTTGGGCGTGGTGATTTGGGGCGCATAGGCACCGAGGGCATCAATAACCGCGATGCCCAACTGCGTGGGCTCAACGGGATCATTTTGTATGTAGCGCACCTCAACGAGGCGCTCAATAATGGCGTGGCGCGTTGACTTGGTGCCAAGCCCCGCTTTTTCCATCTCCTGAATGAGGCGGCCCGCAGAAAAGCGGCTGGGCGGCTCGGTTTGCTTTTGGTCAAGCGAAGTACCTTGCACCGCCACGGTTTGCCCCTCGGCAAGCTGCGGCAGCTGCTCGTCCTTCTTGAGGCCGTAGGGATAGATGGCCCTGAATCCCGGCTCAACCAACACATCTCCGCGTGCTTCAAAGGGCTCTCCGGCTATATCTATGGCCACCTTGGTGCCCTCAACGGTAGCCGGGCCACTGAGCGTTGCCATAAACCGGCGCGCCACGAGGTTGTAGAGTTTCCATTCTTCTGCACGGAGCGAGTCTGAAGAGGCCACTGCCGTGGGATAGATGGGAGGATGGTCGGTATCAAAAGTCTTGCCGCGGGTTGCGGTGAGGTTGCCCTGTGCAAGCAGCTTTTGCGCGTACGAGGCGTATTGCGGTATGCCCGCAAGCATGCCGGCGACCTCGCGGAGGTCGAGCGTGTCGGGGTATACCGTGTTATCTACGCGCGGATAACTGATGTAGCCGGCCATGTAGAGCGTCTCAGCAATGCGCATGGTGCGGCTGGGCGAAAGGCCCTCGGCACTGGCTGCAGCTATGAGTGAGGTGGTGGAGAAGGGCGCCGGGGGCAGCACCTTGCGCTGCTTGCGCGTGACCTCGGTGATTTGGCCCGTGCTGGCCTGCTTAACCGCTGCATAGGCGGCTTTTGCCTCTTGCTCAACCTTGAAACGCGCTGTTTCGTGCGTTGCCTCAAAGTCGGTGGTGGGGTCGTTGCTCTTGCCCCGCAGTTGGGCCTTGAGCACCCAGTAATCCTCAGGGACAAAGGCGAGGCGCTCTTTTTCACGCTCAACCACCAGCGCAAGCGTGGGCGTCTGCACGCGCCCGGAGGGGCGCACGTTGCCGTAGCCGGCAAACTTGGCAATGGTGAGATAGCGCGTGAGCACCGCTCCCCAGATGAGGTCGATGAACTGACGACTCTCCCCGGCATGCGCCAGGTCAAAGTCCATGCTCACTAAATTGCTAAATGCTTTAGCAATTTCTGCCTTGGTGAACGATGAATAGCGCGCACGGCTCACCTTAAGGTTGGGATTAGCCTCCAGCGACATATTGAGGGCATCCATGCCAATGAGCTCACCCTCGCGGTCAAAGTCGGTGGCTATGCAGACACTCTCGGCCTTGGCGGCCAGGTTTTTAACTGAGCGGATAATGCCCTTTTCTTTGGGCAGCTTCTCCAGCGGCGCGTAGACCATATAAGGGAGCGCCTCTATCTTCCAGCCCTTGATGTCCACTGAGTCTACGGCAAAGGGCTTCTTTTTTTTGTAGGGCGGCTTTTTGAGGATCTCAGGCAGTTGGGCCGGCAGCTTGGTTTTTCCATCTTCACTGATGCCGTACCAGCCTAGGCGCTTACTGTAGGAGAGGGTTGGGGCAAAGTCTACCTCAAGGATGTGCCCCCGCAGACCAATGGTCACGCACTCGGTGCCGTTGTACTCAAAGCGATACACCGGAGTGTCAAATACCTTGCCGGCTTCGGGCTTTTTTGTGCTCAGTAGGTCTGCAATGCGTTTTGCCGCATCGTTTTTCTCGGTGATTATCAGCTGCAAGACTTTTTCTCCTCAATTTGGTTGGATAGCCAGTGCGTCCACTCTTGGACCCCCTCGCCTGTTTTTGCGCTCAGTGGAAAGAGTAGCGCATGAGGGTTCAGTTGTCCAAGCGATTGTTTAAAGGCGTGCTCGTCAAAATCAAAAGAGGGCTTGGTGTCTATCTTGCCGAGAACAATGGCCTTGGCCGACTGAAACACTCCAGGATATTTGAGCGGCTTATCGTGCCCCTCAGGCACCGAGAGTATCATGGCCTTGACGTCTTCTCCCAGGTCAAACTCGGTGGGGCACACAAGATTGCCAACGTTTTCTATGATGATGAGATCGAGCTTATCCAGCTCGAGCGTGGTGAGGGCGCGCGCAATCATCGTTGCCTCAAGGTGGCAGGCGCCGCCGGTATTGATCTGCACGGCTGCAGTGCCTGTTTGTTTTATCTTGACCGCGTCAACATCGCTGGCAATGTCTCCCTCGATAACGGCTATGCGATAGGTGCTTGCCAAAGCCTCAATGGTTGCCAGGATAAGACTGGTTTTGCCTGCTCCGGGTGAGGCGAGCAAGTCCAGCACAAAGATGCCATGCTGTTGCATGAGCTCGCGGTTTTCCTTTGCCACGCGGGCGTTAAAATCCAGAATGGGTTTTTTTAGTTTAACTTCCATGTAGTTCTCACTACTCTATCTCCATTGACTCTATGTGCAGTTCTTTGCCGGCTAAGAGTTCTGTGGCAAGAGAATCACACTCCGGACAGGCAAACTTGAGCCTGGTGTGTTCAAACTCGTGGCCGCATGCAAGGCAGCGGCTTTTTGGGCTCACCTTGATTATCGTGAGGCGAGCTCCTTCACACATGGTGTTGGGCGTGAGCGTCTCAAAGGCAAAGCTCATGGCATCTTCAAACACCTCGGACATCTCGCCAATGACCAGTTTTATCTCCACCACTTTACGAGCCTTGTGCTCTCTTGCGCTTTCCTCCACCGCGTCTAGCACGCTGGTCATGAGCGAGAACTCATGCATCGGGTGCGGCCTTTGCCATCTCGGCCTCTTTCTCGGCAGCCTCCGCGGCAGCTTCCTCGGCCTTGAGGGCCTCTCTTTTGGCCTTTTTCTCGGCCTCAAGCGCCTCCTCGGCAGCCTCTTCTGCAGCCGCCTCGGCCTCTTTGGCCTTGATGCGCTTGCTCAAAACAATGCGGCTGAGGGCAAGCGAAATCTCATACAGCACCGCCATAGGAAAAAACAGTAAAATCAAGGTAACCGGAGAGGCATCAGGGGTAATCATGGCGCAGAACACCAAGAGCACTATGTAGACTATCCGCCAGTTTTTGCGCAGTTTTTTATAGGGGATGATGTTGAAAACCAGGAGATAAAACACAATCAGCGGCAGCTGAAAGGCAAAGCCAAAGGCTATCTCAAAAAGCAAGATGAGCATGATATAGTCCGTTGCATTGGGTAGCACTATGGCAAATGCATTGGTTTGATCAAGCATCCATTCAAAGGCAGGGTTCAGGATAAAGAGGTAGCAAAATACCACGCCAACGGTAAAGAGCGTTACCCCTATAAAGAAGGTTGGCAGCACCCACCGGCGTTCATTAGACTTGAGTGCCGGCAAGAAAAACGCCATGAGCTGCCAAATCCAAACGGGGCTCGTAAAGACAATCGCAAAGAAGAGCGCAACAATAAAGCGGAGGGTAAAGCCGCCGAGAGGAGTAAGGACTTGGAGCTTGGGATCTTCTGCCTCAGTGGCCTCCGATTGAGTTTGCTCGGAGCCTTGCCCGGCACCCTCTGCGTTGGCCTCTTCGGTACCCTCTGCGTTGGCCTCTTCAGTGCCCTCTGATTGGGCTTGCCCGTCTGCCTCAACAACTTGCGTGGCATTCAATATGTGCTCGGCAACCGGATCAATCAAAAAGCTAATGAGCGAGGGAGCAAAGAAGTAGAGAATACATACGGCAACAAAAAGGGCTGCGATAACAATAGTCAAGCGACGCCTGAGCTCAGCCAGGTGCTCCCAGATAGTCATGCGACCTTCTTGGTTCCTGCGCCTGCCAAACGACCTTTTTTCTTGTGAGCTCTCAGACATGCTTACTCACCGGCCGTTTCGTCAGCCGCCGGTGCTGCTGTGTTTGGCTTGGGAGCTGCTGCATCAGGCTTTGGTGTAGCAGTGTCAGTTGCAGATGCTGCCGCTGCCGCGCCTGCACTGACCTGCTCGGCCTGTTGCTTTTCGCGATGCGCGCGCTCGAGAGCCGCCTTTTTTTCTGCAAAGGATTCGGTCTTGGGTTTGGAGGCTTGGGGGGCGGCCTCGCTTATTGCTCCGCTTGAAGCCTCGGCCGCGCCTTCGTCCTTGGCTTCACTTTTAGCCTCGCCTGCAGCTTCGGTTGCTTTTGTCACCTCTTTCTTAGGAGGATCAGGCTTGATGCCCAGTTTTTTAGCCAGCATATCCGTGGCGCTCTTACCCTCTTCTACAAAAGGATTTACCGAGGCTTCTATATCCTTGAGGGGCTCAACCACCTCGGCCTTGATAACCTGGTCTGCCTGCTGGCGCAAGCTCTTGAGCACCTCCCAGATATGGGTAACGTTCTTTATGACTCCCGGGAGCTTATCCGGGCCAAAGATGAGAAAGGCAACTACTATGATAATAGCGAGCTCAATGCCGCTTATTCCAAACAAAGGTACTCCTTGCAAGTAACTGTAGCAATTGGGTTATTGTAGAGATTCACCACCATACTGGCAACTCTCATGTGTTAACTGTCTGTGGAATATTTAAAGGCCAACTGCTTTGAGTAGTTGGCCTCGCGTAGTTTGTGGTGGTCGGAGCCAGACTTGAACTGGCGACACGCGGATTTTCAGTCCGCTGCTCTACCAACTGAGCTACCCGACCACATGATCTGAAAAACGTGCCTGTAAATGATACCACTGATGAAAATCGTGTAAAGAGCTCGACAGACTGTGTAAAAAGGCCACTTTCGTCATTGCGGGCTTGACCCGGAATCTTTTGACAAGCAGTTCAAGATTGCGGGTCAAGCCCGCAATGACGAAAATGAGCTTTTTCACACACCCTGACGTCCCTCTGTCCCACTACATTACACTAGAGTTGCTGCAAAGAGGAACGTGATGAGTATGACTCCAACTACCAGTGACACAATAAGCCAGATGCGGCATTGTTTTTTGGCACTGAGGTAGGTGTCTCTGTCGCCTTTCTTGAAGGCTGTGTTCATTCTGACAGCGTTAACAATCGCTGGTATCGCAAAAGGCCAGGTGAGCAATAAGAAGGCGAGGATGCTCAGCGTTAAGTAGAGGCCAAATTGGTTGGTGATTTGCTGGCCGTGCTGTTGGTAGGGTTGCTGCCACTGTTGCTGCGGTTGATGATACGGTTGTGGCTGGTAGAACGACTGTTGCTGATTTTGCGGAGCTTGCCCTCCCGGCAAAGAGGGGTTGACCGGCTGCACCGGAATTGGGTAGCTGGGCTGCCCATAGGGAGATTGCTGTTGGTTGGGCAGTGCATAGGGGGATTGCTGCTGATAGGGTTGTTGATTGGGCTGTGCGTAGGGAGACTGTTTCTGATAGGGTTGCTGGTTGGGCTGCGCGTAGGGTGACTGCTGCTGATAGGGTTGCTGATTGGGCTGCGCGTAGGGTGACTGCTGCTGATAGGGCTGCTGGTTGGGCTGCGCATAGAGGGACTGCTGCTGATAGGGCTGCTGGTTGGGCTGCGCATAGGGGGACTGCTGCTGATAGGGCTGTTGGTACAGGTTGGGTTGCTGGTAAGGCTGCTGATTAGGGTAAGCCTGTTGGTAGGGCTCTGGGTATGTCTGCCCAGAGGTAACAGCCTCCTGCTCGGGCGGAGGCGTGGGATAAACCTGGTCAAGAGATATTGGAGTGACCAATTTATCGGTTGGCTTGGGCGGGAGGTATTGTTGCTCAGTCATAGGTTTATCCTTGCTCGCATGCTCCTAGCCTTTAAGAGCTTAGCAGCTTTTCCATTGCTTCTGTATATACGGTCTTAACCTCTGCCAGCGGCAGGTCAATAGCGGCGGTTTGCTCTCCGTCAATAACCAGATCAATGGCAAAGTCACTGCCCCCAACCTCGCCAATGACACTATAGGGAGCTTCATGGCTTGCCAGCACGTCTAAAACCGCCTCAACCTTGCCGGCATCAACACTGATAAGGATGCGGCTTGCGCTCTCTGCAAAGAGTGAGGCAGCCGGCAAAAGCCCGTCATCGAGCACCACTCCGGCACCCAGGTCTCCAGCCACACAGCTCTCTGCCAGCGCAACGGCCAGGCCGCCGTCGCTGCAGTCATGGGTGCTGGCCAAAAGCCTCTTTTGCACGCATTCGCGCACGGCGCTCTGCACAGCCAGCTCAAGGTCCAGGTCCAACTCAGGCAGGTTGCCGGCTATCTTGTTGTGGATAACCTTAAGGTACTCGCTGCCACCCAGCTCTTCGGTGGTTTCTCCCACCAAGATAATTACGTCACCTTCGTTTTTGAATGCGAGGTCAATTGCCACGCTCACGTCGTTGAGCAAGCCCACAATGCCAACGGCGGGCGTTGGATAGATGGCGCTGCCGCTGCTCTCGTTATAGAAACTCACATTGCCGCTGATGACTGGGATGCCGTAATACTTGCAGGCATCGGCCAGACCGCTAATGGCTTGTTCAAAGGTGTAGAACACCCCAGGTTTCTCAGGATTGCCAAAGTTGAGGCAGTCGGTTATGGCGGCGGGCACTGCACCCACGCAGGAGAGGTTTCGCATGCCCTCGGCCAGGGCCAGCTGCGCGCCGCGGTAGGGGTTGAGGTAACAGTAACGCCCGTTGCAGTCTGCGGAGATGGCAATGCCCAGCCCGCTTTTCTCGGCACCTTCGGAGGCTTCTATGCTGAGTACGGCTGCGTCTGCTCCGGGGGGCAGAACCGTTCTGCCCTGCGCCAGATGGTCTGGCTGTGCATAGATCCACTCGCGAGAGCAGATATTGGGGCTACCCAAGAGGGCAACAAATTCGCCGGCTAAATCCGGCTGACCGGCTGCTGCGCCGGCTGCCGCACCAGCTGCCTCAGCGCTCACAAAGGCAAGCGCGTCAAATGCCTGCACCTCGTCAAGATAGGCGGGTCTCTCGCTTATGGGGTCATAAACCGGCGCGGCCTCTGCCAGCATCTCTGCCGGCACGTCTGCCACAATCTGCTGACCCTCAGGCAGGCTGCTGTCGCGCACCACAAAGCGCCCGGTATCGGTGATGGAGCCCACAATGGCGCTCGTCACTCCCCAGCGCTTACAGGCCTCTTCAACTGCCGGCCAATCCTCGGGCGTTACTACGGCCAGCATGCGCTCCTGGCTCTCTGAAACCATAATCTCAAAGGCTTGCATGGCATCTTCGCGCGCAGGAACAGAGCGCACCTCTATCTCAACGCCCACGCCGCCCCTGCTCGCCATCTCGGATGCCGCACTGGTAAAACCGGCAGCTCCCAAATCTCCGAGGGCAACAAACTTACCTGCCTTCAGCATCTCAAGACAAACTTCTATGATGATCTTTTCAAGGTGGGGGTCTCCCTTTACCCCAATAACCGGGATATCCTCCACCGGCATCTCACCAAAATCCTGGGAGGCCAATACGCTGGCGCCGCCAACACCGTCACGGCCGGTTGTGTTGCCAATCAGCACCACGTGGTTTCCCGGGCCCGAGCCAATGGCGTGCGTAAGCTCGCTCTCGCGCATAAGCCCCACCACCATAGCGTTGACCAGGCAGTTGCCGGCGTAGGCATCCTCAAAATAGACCTCGCCGCCCACGGTGGGAACACCCAGGCCGTTGCCGTAGTGGCCTATGCCTTCAACCGCGCCCTTGAGGAGCCACTGTTGGTGCTTGTTTTCAAGGGAGCCAAAACGCAGGCTGCCGAGGCTGGCTATGGGACGGGCGCCCATAGAAAAGATGTCACGAGCGGCACCTCCCACGCCGGTTGCCGCGCCCTCAAAGGGGTCAATGGCACTGGGATGGTTGTGGCTTTCCATCTTAAAGGCTACGGCCCAGCCGTTGCCCACGCTTATCACGCCGGCGTTTTCTCCGGGCCCCAGCAACACGTGGTCACCAGCGCTGGAGAACTTGCGCAGCTGCTTTTTGGAATGTTTGTACGAGCAATGCTCACTCCACATGAGAGAGTACATATAGAGCTCGGTGAGCGAGGGCTGTCTGCCCTGCACGAGCAAAACCTGCTCAAATTCGTCGGCGGTAAGGCCCAGCTCCTCGGCAAGCTCTGCTGCCAGGGAGGGGTCAAGGGTCTCAACGTTGTTGGCCACCGGGCTGGGTATAGTGCTCATGTCAAGCTGGATTTTTTTGCTCATTACTCTTCCTTTGCTTCTTTGGTTGTTTCTTTTAAGTCAGCTTTGTCTGCTGGCGCAGTGCCTAGGCTGGATTCGTTTTCTGGCGCATCGCTTGAGTCAGGGTCTTCTTGCTCGCTCTCGGAGCTTGATTCGTCCCTGCTTTTACCCTTAACAAAAGGAATCTTAGAGTTGGCGCGTTTCTGATCTTTTTGAGCCTTTTTTGACTGCTCAAGCAGCGCAGCTGCCTCGGCCTGCTGCCGGGCGTGCTTGACCTGCTTGGGGCTTTTTCTCCCTGTTCCTTGAGCCATATGGGCTCTCTGTATCTTCTTAATCTTGGTGGTGTCAAGAATCAGGGCTCCGATAATTGCCGCATACGCAATTATCAAGGGAGCGTTCAAAGCCATGTTTTGCAGCTCTGAAGGAATGAGGTAGGTAAGAATCAACGACAAAGCAGCAGCGCCAAGGCCGCCGGCCAGCATGGCCCAATAGGTGTATTTGAGCCTGCGATACTCAGGTGTGTCGGGGCCTCTATGCCAGGTGGGCACTGTTTGCAAGGGCAGCAGGTCATCTCTTGCGGTTGAGGCTCCTGCGCCGCGCCCGTCACCTTTTCCTGCTGCCTTCTTGGCCCCTGCCTCAGCTTGCCCCTCTTTGGCAGAAGGCTTTTTATCGGGGTTGGTAAAAATCTTCTTTACCTTCTCCAACATGGTGGGAGGCTTGGGCTCTTCAATAACCTCTCCGGCAGCTTCTCTCTGTTTGCGCTCGCGCTCTTTAGCCTTGCGCTGGCGCTCGCGCTCCTTGGCTTCAAGCTGCGACTTGCGCCTTTTTTGCGCAGCCTTGCGCTCCTGTTTTGTTGTTGGCTTGGCCTCTATGTGCACCGTGGAGGCTGCCTCTGCTTTGGGCTTGAGCTTTGCGGCCGACTTGCGGGTTTTTCCCTGCGGGCCCTCGCCTTGATAGCGATCGTTCATCGGATTACGTTGTGCCATCAGATCCAATCTCCTTGCTGCAGCCCGTCTCTAAAGTCTCTGCGGTTTGCAGAGCAACAGGGGGCCAATTCACCTCAGCTAAAACTGAGCCTATCATAACAAATCAACTGCAGGTGTGAATTTCTCGTCCGTAAGCATCTCGTAGGCTTGGAGATACTTTTGGGAGGTCTGCTCAATGATCTGGGGGGGCAGTGGCGGCGGGTTGTCCGGTGCAGCTTTTCTGTCCCAGTTTGCAACCAGCCAGTCGCGCACAAATTGCTTGTCAAACGAGGGCTGATCCTTGCCCGGCTCGTAGCTGTTCATGGGCCAAAAGCGCGAGGAATCGGGGGTCAGCACCTCGTCGGCCAAGATGATTTGGGGTGCGCCGTTGCTGTCTGGCACCTTGCCAAACTCAAACTTGGTGTCGGCAATGATGATGCCCTTGGTGCTGGCAATACTGCGAGCGCGGGAGTATACCGCAAGCGAGAGGTTCTTAAGCGCCGCTGCATCT
>Ga0131853_10006303_pt1 | contig 21424 bp, 11 predicted proteins | sample TergutLab28metaG_FD_92764 | JGI IMG/M metagenome (GOLD analysis project Ga0131853, IMG submission 92764) | Labiotermes labralis P1 segment gut microbial communities from Petit-Saut dam, French Guiana - Lab288 P1 (version 2) (version 2) | ecosystem: Host-associated > Arthropoda: Insects >... | reverse complement strand
TAAGCCAAGCTTAGCTGTCATAACACAAGCACAGATTTCATAAGCCAATCTAAGCTGTCATAACACAAGCACAGATTTCATAACACAAGTGTAGCTTTCATAACACAAGCACAGAATTCATAAGCCAAGCTTAGCTGTCATAACACAAGCACAGATTTCATAAGCAAAGCGTAGCTTTCGTCACAGTCGGTGGAGTGCCTGATTTATATTTCAACTGTATCAATAGAAGCATTTTAAGGTCACGTGACTACAGAAGCCGGGGTTAATCAGGATGGAGATTAGAGTATGGTCTGGAAGACTGTGGAATCGTAGTTCGATTCCAGGCAGAAGCAGAAATTTCTCCTTCTTCACAACTTTCGAAACAGCTGTGGGGCACACCCAGCATCGGATTAAATAGTTGTGTTTCCTTTCCTTGATGGAGTAGGCTAAAGCGAATGGGTTGTGAAGGGACAAGTGACGTGGATTTGGTGTCAAGGTTAAGATTGCGCGGAGATTTACAGCTGCTGTCCATAAATCTTGATGGCATGTCGTGTAATTACGCAAAGGAACAACTTTACCTTGCACGTGACTATGCCTGCGATATCACCAGTGCAGCAAGTTGTCATCAGGCGCGTTGCAGAGAGTCAGGATGTGAGCGACAAGGACCCGAGACTTTGGGATTACAATAAACCCGCTAGACAAGTCAGGCAAGAAGCTTGACTGAGTTGATTGGTCTCCATGAGACAGTGAATTAGCAGATAAAGGAGTTTCATTTTGTCTGCTCTTAAGCTGGGTTCATTTCTTGTGGGAAGCTTACATCGCTACGTCACGTGACGCATCATGGAGGAGAAAAGCTGCTTGCTGGCTGTAGCAGGCTTGCTGATGACCATATCGCTGACTGCCTGGTTTTTTCCTTTGACATTCAAGGCATCTAGTAATTCAAAAAAGTTTTCTATTGTTAACAAAATGGCTTACGTTCTTAACAGCATGACAGTATAAAGACATGTGTGATCCTGAGATAATATCCTAATTATCTTTAGCTTCTTGCTATAAACTCTGTGGCCTCGATAGATTTTGTATATCCGTAACCATTTCTCAGGCAGTTTTTTAAATTTATTACGAGAAATATCCTTAAATGAACACATAAGAGGGAGTCCTTATCTGTCCGCCTTTCCTGTAGTCTACGCTTTACCTCAGATCTGCTAATGGATTTTGCACGAAGTCTCTGTACGAAGAGCTGCCTGTCGGTTCACTACAGCAGCGTATAAACAGACTTATAGAGAGAAAAACTGCCGGTGTATGAACTCACACCGTGAAGATAAGATATAAATGTTAATTTGGAGTCTGACGGCGGCAGTTGAGCGCCGAATTATGCAACACAAAATAATGATATGTTGCTACACTAACATTCATAACAAAATGCCTGTCTTGAGCGAGGTAAGGTGCATTTTTTAATATGTTTGACCTTGAATCCTACGTAAAAAATAAAGCACAAGAAACATCCTCGTACAAAAAACCCAAAATTTAGAGTCTTATATTCAAAAGAAGGTTTTGTTTTCCTCAGGACGGTTCGCTTTGATTCATAATGCTGTAACCCTAACTTCTGCCATAGGTTAGGTTCGATATTGCTGACACTTGCAGGATGAGAGAAAGTGTCTGTCTGGGGAAAAAATATTTGTTTGGGGAAATTTAACAGTGAATCGGAATAAGCAGAAGGATGTGCATTTTAACAGCATTTCGGTTATTGAAATAAATTAAAACTGTCTTTCTTTTTTTAATAAATCATATTTCTATATCACAAGCAACACATTTAACATTGTTCAGTCTAAATGGACAACACTTGTTCCAATCTGAACGGAAGAAACGCAACTGATATTGCAATGTTAATAACAGCAGTCTGTGGCCGGCAGAGTTCTTTATTATGGGAACTGCGATCAGAGATGCCTGATCAGAATTACAGAAGATGTTACACGTATTTCTTACTCTCAGAGTCGGCACTTTGGCAACGAAAGAGCAGTTGTCTGTTATGAACGTAATAAAGGTAAAGGTAAAGTGATCCCGTTACAGGCCCGGTGTGGCCCAGAGGGTGGATAGAGGTATAGCTCTACTCTTTCTTGACCGCGGCACTAGAAGGGGGTGAGTGGTCAGCAGCACGCCCAGGCCGCACTTTACCCCCGCGAAAGACCCAGTACCCATTTTACATGAGGCTGGGTGGGCCCCAGGGCCGGTCTGGACGGGCGAAAAATCTCGTCCCCACCGGTATTCGATCCCGGACTGCCCAGCCTGTATCCAGTCGCTATACCGACTGAGCTACCCGACCCAAAATAAGGGTATATGGGGGAGTGGAGATATGGCTCAATTCATTCTTAACCTCGGGACTAAACAACAGTGGCTGGTGAGCTTTACTAGTAGGGAGAGAGGTCCTTCTAACCAACAAATAAGAGGTTAGGTAGTGTCCTGGAGCAGTCTGAAACAAGTAGAATAGAGATAAAATACTTTGCCCGTCTCCGAGATCGAACCACAAACCCTTCGGCCGCCATCCTTTAGCCTAGTCACTGTACCGGCTCGTGCTACAGCACTGCTGTAATTTGGCTGGAGGAGCCAAAGGTAAAGAAATTTGAATTGTCAATACTACGAAGAAATTTTAATTGGCAATTCTAGGAAAAAATAGCTCAGACTCTTAGGCATGTACATCATACTGAACAAGCTGCTTCTAAATTTCAGTGTCATTTTCAATATCGCAAGTTGCTCTACTCCCTCCGACGTGGTGACTCGTTTAAGCATAAAAAAGTATCTAATTAAAAAAAAACCCACACCGGGACACTTAGTAACAGGTGGGTTCGGGGGGGGGGGGAAGGGAAAAAATTTGTAACCTGTCACGAAATTTAAAAGCAGATTGGTTTATTAAAATTACTCAACGCGATAACTCAGATAAAAGTTACGACAGAGACACAAAAAATAAAACAAAAAGTCTACAATGACCACAGTTTCAGAATCCGAACTGAATGTCTAAGCGGTTTTGTTCAAACAATTATTGACATAAAACAGAAGTATAAAAGGAACAGATTTTCCTTTGCGTATCCACTGCTTACCCTTCACAGCCTAAGTCCACACTCTATAAACACCAATCTACACCTCTTCCTCTCCTTCTCCTACTCCTTCCTCCTGTCCGGTGGCTCTCCTACGTCTGAACAAATTTCCTATCCCTGGGAGAAATCAGAATGTTCGTATGCACTGAGCAATGTCCCATATTTTTTACTTTGAAAATGCCGGGGCACTTCGCATTCCGAACAGAATTTTACACGACATCAGGGCAGAGCTATCTAAAACCCACAAAACCGAGAGGGTCTGGGACAAAACCTGAAAGAAGGTCATCCTTACGTGAAATATCTTCGCCACCCCATTCTTCATCTGAACAAGAAAATATCACTGCCCCCATCTCGATAAGAAATACTTGAATTTGTAACAAAATACGCTTTGTTTATTTTACGAGGCCAAATTTCTCTACCACATAAAATTTCATAACCGTATATAAAGAGGAACTAGCGTCGCTTCCATCTCATAATTTTGCCTGCCAGATCATGACTACTGGCTCCAGTAACTTAAAAATTGTGATTTTAAAGTACATATCTGTTTTAGCTTCGCATTGGTGTGAAATTTCAGGTAATTTACAAATTCAAATGGTGAGATGCGGAAGAAATTATCGTATGTATATTCAAGATCTAATTAAAAAAACTACCCAAAAATTAAAATAGACGTGTTAGACGCCCTGTATACCATGGCACATTCTAATTTAGGCACAAAAGCACATGGAAGGGGAAGTAGATATATATTCAGTATAACATATTGATGACCACCTATTATTAGTTGCTTTGCTTAATATGCCCATTGCTTAATATTCCTATTGCTTAAGGATTAACAAATTGATAAGGGAAGCGGAAGACGCACATTTCCCGTATTCCAAGTAAGCAGGAGGCTTCCTTAATGAGCCGCAGCCTCCCCGTTATTGAGTTTTCACGATCACACCAAGACACACAACACTCGGTAGGAGTCCTTCAGACGAGTGATCAGCCCGTCGCAAAGACCTCTACCTGACAACACCCAACATTCTCTACAGAGAGTCATCCATCCCCCCGGCGGGATTCGAACCTGCAGTCCCATCAAGCGTGCGGCCGCAGACCCACTTCTTAGGCCGCATGGCCACTGGGATTACTTCTTGTCTGTACCGCCTTATGAAACTGTGAGAGCAGAGTTTGAATGGCTTGGTTTAGCATGGTTGGATAGGGTACACTAAGGTAGGAATGTTTTGTACGGTAACCTGAGATCAGATACAGACAGTTCAGCTGCTCCGTGCTGGTGTTCTTCATTCATTGACCGATGTATAAGTACCCGAATTAAAATCCAGAATCTCTGGGGAGCGGGTCGTAAGCAATTAGTACAAACGTAAATGCTGAGAAAACTAAGTACGTTTATAGCACATTCGCATTGCGCTGCTATTGCTCTGTGCAAGTAGCTAGTATGTAATTCAACAGACGGGCAATGTACTGTGCGTACAGGGTAACATTATGGCGCGTTCGTGCAACCGCTGTTGCAGTGGAAAAGCAATGAGTGTTACACAACCTGAGTGTGTGTATTTGTAGCCTTAGGTATCTAGCATGTAATGCGCATGCGCCATATTGTGACCTGTGGCCTGCCCTGCTCTACAATATTTTTCCATATTATCTTATAAACGGCACGATTTTCGCAGGAAAGTTACCGAACACAAAATGTATGTTTTGATTTTCCCTACAACTTTTGTCTGAAATATTTCTCATTCTAAGAAGAACTGAGCGAGATATGATCAAAAATGTATATTGGTCTTCATGTAAAATACCTTTATTTTTGTCCGATTTTAATGAAACTTGAATTTTCTCATGGGATTTGTGAAATATCCTCACATATCGAATGTCATTAAATCCGTCCAGTGAGAGCCGAGTTGTTCCATGCAGACGGACGGCCGAACAGACGGACAGACATGACGAAGCTAATAGTCGCTTTTCGTAATTTTGCGAGCGCACCTAAAAACGTGTCAATTTAAATACTTGGGAACGGCAGTAACAAATAGAAATTGTATCCACATAAGAAAACCCCAAGGAAGAAAATTTCCAAGGAAGATTGTTCCCACGCTTTTTTCCTCGTGTCTGCCGACTAAGAACGTAAGAATTAGTTCATGGCAAACTGCAACTGAAACTCGGCCTGTCACGTGAACGGAATAATATAAAGTAATGTTATGAGAGGAAAGAAAACAGATATTTCGATTTTGGTATTCGTTGTGAGCTTCTAGATAATACAAAAATGCAAGAAATATAACCCGTCAACACCCAAGCTTACAGTATTGCAGTAATCATAAAAGGCAGCTACATGTTTCGGCTACCAAGCAGCTGCCATCAGGCCGCATATATCGGAAGTATAAAGGAAAGTTCTATAGCCTACCTGAGGTTTACATACAGTTACAAAAGATTAGTCTACGAGACATCGGCCTTGCATATAAATGTGTATATAATTTTTATACATACAAAAGCTTTTAAAATGTAAAAGATATTGTAAAAAATTGAACAATTATGCTATATAATTTTATAAATGAAAGTTAAAAAATTGGATAAAAATCAGTGTTCTTCGCTGGTAGTAGAAGAGAAATTGTGTGGGCGAACGTTAAGTGTTGTGGTGTTGAGCCGATATGGCTTGTCTGTTTGTGTAAGAGATATATTGTGTATTCCATCTATTGTATCAGATATTCGATGGTATCAGCATATGTAATATATTCATATAAATTCTTTCGTAAATACATTGAATGTATGATCAGATATGTGGGGATATTTACGTACGGGAGGAAGTGAGATGAAGCTGGAAAAACCTGTAGCCAGAAGTGCATCGTAACATGTATTCTTCGTCCAGGGCTTTTATGATTATGACATCTAGGGGAAAGGCAGAGCACAAAGTGTAGCACACGCTACAAGGTTGACACTGTTTCGAAAATATGTGTCGGAAAGAACTATATGGAAGAAATGGAGATAAAATGAAGAAAATTATAAAAATTTACCTGAAATAAGAAGCGTGGTGTGGACTGTACTGGATTCTACTGGCTCAGAAATGTAACCGCTGACAGAGTCTTTTAAACCTTCAGAATCCCTAAATAACAAATAACTTTTTGACCACACGAGGAAAACTATGAGCTATGGAATTAATTTTTAAATTTGTGCTTCATTTTTATTTTCAGAGACTGTGTTGAATAAATAGCTTCAATTATATCACACAATCTTCAATATACCTACTTCTTGGCCTACACAAATGCAATTCTCTCTTCGTTTACATGACAAAAGAAGGCCCACAGCAAGTTAAAGCTTTGTGAGAAGAAAGAGAAGCGCTTGGCGACAGTGGAGACCTCTGTGAGTCGGACGTCGCACGAAAAAAAAAGTTAAATGTCTTTTCAGAGCAGGCGGGTGCGTGTGAGACATGGAGACAGCATCAGTCCGCAGAGATGCCTCGATAGAACGATCGCTCGCCGGGATAAGCACAGTTATGCAACAAATATTCTGTCCTGACTGGAAACAAATTTCGGACGGGTAGGAAATATTTCTTAATGAAAAATGGTTATTCTGTTGCTATTGTCGTTTGGAGTGGCGGCGCCATATCCTGGGATGGACAGTGGATGTGTGGCGCCCTCATTAATCAGCCGATGACGGCATTTGACATCAGACGAGGGGAAATGTGTGTACAGATGTTATAATTCTGCTGAAACAAAACACAATACACACGCGCTTCTCCTTAAATAACGGGATATGATGAATATTGCAGGCTGAACCATCCTTAGAGGAGAATTATACTCATACCATTCTTTTGGGAAATAAGAGGGGAAATAAAATATTAATGGAGCCAATTTGATAGCCAATTAAAAATTAACATAAATAGATAATGTAGCAAAAAGTACATTGAGAAATAAGTACATAAGTTTATTAAAAACATTGCTTCACAGAGTGAACGAAACTTTTCATGGCTATTGATATCAATCACATCATGAGTTGACGAAATTATCAATAATAATAACAATAATAATAATAGGGGCGACTGGGACTATTTCAGAGTCATTTAGAAAATACGTGAACAACATACCGAGAAAACATGAAGTCAAGGAACTACAGAAAACAGCCATATTGGGCACTGCACACATACTTCGGGAAGTACTAATGTAAAATTACAATAGATTCAACACTGGAACTAACGATATAAGCACCATGAATAGTAACAACAGAACAGCTGCAACACTGTATTCCCTAGGGACATAGTTTGTCTCAGGAATATAAGTAAAAATACCCTGCATAAAGGAGATGATGATGATGATGATTATGATAATTATAATAATAATAAATTGTTTTGATGGGTGAAGTAGTGTTATAATTACAAATAACACAACAGACACTATAACAAGCCTAATTGTCACTTGGTACAGTTTTCCAAAGACTAGCAGTAAATGAGAAAAGTTCAAATTTAAAACATTCCTTGCGTTATAAAACCGCAGGAAATGTGGTCTTCAGTGGCGAAGAAAATATCCCTGCAGTGCCAGCCCCACGGAGGGCCCCGTTGTTCAGGGATGCACCCTGAAGTACATAAGCTTGTCGTGGGGTATTTCAGGATGATGTCAGTACTATTGACAGAAGGCAGTATTCTGCACTACTCTTGCGAGATCTGGGAGTAACTTCGTTCATAATTAAAGATTGGGCTCCGTAAGGCTTAATGCCTTGTTCTTTCCCTCTTTCACATAACCTCAGTTGTACTTTACTGTGTCAGGCTTCCGCTTCTTTACAGTCTACATTAACGTGAAGTTCCCCCCCCCCCTACTTCTGGCTAGCGGTCGTGGGTTGCCGGGCTATATACACAAATGTTCCATAAGCTATTCTGGCTGTGTCGTCCACATAAATTCACCAACGTTTCGGAGAAATCTATGAAATGTATTGCCAACATCTTCAGGTGAAACTCATAAGAAGAACGTTCTTCATAATCACCGCCATGAAATATTCAAATCTTCCGCCTTGCTTATCATAGTGAACTTCTGTTCAGTTGTTTTGTGTGTGAGGCTAGAGCATTTCCGGTTTCAGTACATCAGCGCTGTCTTGCGGTGACGGTCAGAAACCGACCATGCACTAACATTTACGGGCAAGTAGTGACATAAGTGTTGAACGTATGCAGTTGTTATGACTTATAAAAAGGTTTCCACGCTCTAGTTTTGGACAAAAATAAGAGTAGGACATTTTTGGAAGACATTTCATATCTGTCTACACTCCATCCACTTCGTGTGACCGCAGGCGAGGGCCGCTGTTCAAAATCGTCCTGCGTGAGGTTCTGAATGTCTTAGTTCAATGTATAATGTATTGCTGTTAATGTTGGAAATTTACTCACAGTTTTCCATTTACTCAATCCTTCCGGCCTCACCATAGCCCAGGAGTCGACTCCGCCTCTAATATAAACGAGTATCAGGGATATCCCCTGGGGAGTAAAAGCGGCCGGTGCAGCGGGCTCACAACCATGCCACCTTTGTGTGCCAATTGTTTAGAAATTCTGGAAGCCTCAAACTCCTGGAGCCCTAAGGGTCTCTCCAAGTCAGCATTGAGATAGTTTTGCCTTTACCCTTTTGACACACTTTATGTGGATGCTGGAAATACTTTCCTCCGGCTCGCAGATAGGCGTGGCATCTAACAAATACGTTGTTCAGTGCCCGTCAATATTACACTAGCGCACTTTCAGATGCTACATCCGGATTGCTTTTCTTGAGAACAACTTCAATGTGAGAATTATTAATGTACATTTCATTCCTTAACATTCCTTACGAGTTAAAAACACAGCGAGGTGGACACAGTGCCTGATTATTATTATTATTATTATTATTATTATTATTAAAGGAAGATAAAGTGATCCCGTTACAGGCCCGGTGTGGCCCAGAGGTTGGGTAGAGGTATAGCTCTACTCTTCCATGACCGCGGCACTAGAAGGGGGTGAGTGGTCAGCAGCACGCCTCGGCCGTACTTTACCCCCGGGAAAGACCCGGTACCCATTTTACAGGAGGATGGGTGGGCCCCAGGGCCTGTCTGGACGGGCGGAAAATCTCGTCCCCACCGGGATTCGATCCCGGACCGTCCAGCCCGGTAGCTCAGTCGCTATAGCGACTGAGCTACCGGGCCCACCACAGTGTAATATCGATGTGAACAAATATCCCAGTTGCACTCAAAGCACACCATGAACCAACCAACAAAAAATGTTGCAGGAGATGTCTCCAGTCTACTGCAGGAGATGTCTCCTGTCTATTTTCTCCTCCGCTTCCGTCGTTTCTTGCTGTCTATAGTGTAAACTATTGCTGGTTTTTTTTAGGGTATTGTGAATTGTTGTGCTGCAAGTGGTAGCAATATGAGTGTGATTGCTCCTAAAATTAATACGACATTCTCTTAGTTTCTCTGATTTCATTCACTTATTGCAGCTGGATACAGAGACGCCCAACCTCTCCGATAAGCAGCGTGGAAGCGAGCTAGTGACCGAGCTTGCATATAGCAAAGTAACGCGACCAGAAAAGACTGGCGATATTGGGCACGTAAAATAATGGTCTATATTTTGCATTTAGAATTCACATATTGTGGAATTCGTAGTTGAAGATTATCATTAGCTACTTTTAGCATTGTAGCTACTCTGAATTATAGATAAAAATGTCTATTTATGAAAGATTTTTTTAAATACAAACAACAGAACAATTACGTTTCTTATCGTGCCCAATTCGACAATCTCAATTGCGCTGTAACTTCTGAAAATTGACATTGATCTGAGTCAGAGTTCACATACAGCATGATTAAAAGAACATTGCGATGTAATTTTAGGAGTAACTGGTTTAGGGGAATCCTACCGAGTGTGGTGTGTCCGAATGTGATCGCGAAACATAAAAAATGAGGAGAACCAGTCCGATTTGTGCTCTCGAGTCATGAAAACATAATAGAGGCGAAATTAGGTTTATCCATCCCCCAGTCAACAAGCAGTTTAACTCTTTGTCATTATTACAGCACCTTTCAAGTCTTACAAATTACAAAATACACAGTGCTCTAATTATGTAATTAGGGATGAACTGAATTTTATCCTTGGAAATTTGATGTTTGTGTGGCCGTGCATCATTGATACAATAGTAAAAACAACCAACTAGATGCAACAATAATAATTTTATTAATAATTTCTATCTGCCTACAGGCAGCATCGTCGGTGCTTTATACCACAAGCTGTAAACACAGTCTAGTGCTCCTGAGGATGGGCGAAATTATCTTCCGAAACATGTTGAGCTGATAGAAATTATTAATAAAATTATTGTTGCATCTAGTTGGCTGTTTATATTATTTTATCCATGTAATTAAAAAAACTAACATTTTGACTAAATCAAATGAAGAACAAAGCACACTTATGTAACTAAAATTCGGAAAGAAGGAAGTGCTCCAGAATTGTTCCAAAATTACCACATACTCGAACACAGCCTTGCGGCCACTGAGTGTACCATATTATTAAAAAGAAAAGTTCCTACATTTTGGGCGTATAGTGTATATTTTCATTTTCCTTTTGATTCTCAGATAGACACGACTGTTTCTACACACAGCACTAAACGGCTGGTCCCTACAACGAAGTCACAGCTTTCTCACGTTTTATTATACATTATATCATCGGAAAGTGTCTATCAAGAAGCCGAACGAGAAACTGACGCGTTCCCGCATTCCAACTTTAAACCCTCTGAATTATTTCACGTAACCTTGCGTGAAATTTATGCGAACGGAAGGAAAAATGAAGTCCATTGTTTTCAGCATCCTGTAATCAATGATACCAACAATGTAGACGCAAGAACTTATGAGAGCGGATAGACACCAGCGCCTGTTACTTTACGAGGGGGTGCTGATAAGACCTTAACCAGACATACTTCCCGATGTCGTTGGACGGAATCGATAGTGTCGTTGGAAAGAGGGGTCTCTTCATGTGCCAAATTGCAAGTATTTTCTTGCTACAGAGACTGAAAGGAAGCATGTCAGGCGACGCGCACGGTTCCAACAACATGGAGACGCAAACTGTCATCAAGTTTTTTTCCCCCCTGCAAGGAAAGGTGCCGAAGGAAATTCACGCCATTCTGACAGAAACTTTATGGGAATATGCGCCATCGTATGCCACCGTCAAAAACTGGGTTGCCCTGTTTAAACGTGATGATTTTTCCATCTGTGTTGCGCCTCGTCCTGGAAGACCCAAAACAGTGACCACCCCGGAGATTATTGATCAAATTCACGAGCTAATCTTGGAAGACCGCCGGATTTCGGCTAAATCAAAGCTGAGCAACTGGGCATCTCACGTGAGCGGGTTGGGTCCATCATTCATGAAGATTTTAACATGCGGAAGCTCTCCACGAAGTGGGTCCCGAAATGCCTGAAAAAGGATCAAAATCGTCAACGGTGCCAGTCGTCTGAACAAATTCTGGATTTTTTTGACCTGATACAAATGATTTCCTGTCGCGATTGGTGACCATGGACGAAACCTGCTTGTATCACTATGACCCGGAGACGAAGCAACAATCAAAGGAGTGGCGGGATAGCGGCTCATTCTGCCCCACAAAAAAAATTCGAGTGCAAAATTCTGCTGGAAAAATTCTCCCCTCGATTCGATTTTTTGGGATCAAGACGGCATCCTCCTCATTGATTATCTTCCAAAGGGCCAAACTATCAACACGGAGTATTACTCAACTCTGCTGGTGCAATTGAGGGACATTTTGAAGGAAAAACGCCGCGGGAAGTTCACCAAGGGTTTCTTGTTCTTGCACGACAATACCCCGGCTCACCTGGCACTTGCAACCCAGAAGAAACTGGCCTACCTGGGCTTCCAGTGTCTTGATCACCCACCCTATTCTCCGGATCGGCCCAGTCGGAGTACCACCCGTTCGTTGGACTGAAAAAACAATTGAAAGATCGTCATTTTTCGTCCGACGCAGAGGTAATTGCTGCCATGGAGACTTCGTTGGACGGACAAGCTCCTGAATTTTTTTTGAGTGACTTGCAAAAGTTAGAGCAAAGGGCTAAGCAGTGTATTGAGCTTCGTGGGGAGCATGTTGAATAAATCCCGAGTTTTGTCGCTGTAGCTTGTTTCCTTCCTGGTCGATCTAAGGACTTATCAGCACCACCTTGTATGGACCAAAAGCGATTTGCTGCCGTAGACATCTTGGAAAAACATGACACTTTGTTAAGGTGTAGCACTGTATATATGGAAACAAAATGGCGGTCGGGTGAAAATTTTCTTTACCTTTCGGTTACATAGCGATGGCTAATGAACCATTGGGTGTAGGCATGGGAGATTTGGTAGAGTTGTACAACATAAACATAGCCATTTACTGCTAACAGTTACAAACATGGCGACGATGCGAAACTTTAGGTTTTTTTATGTTTTGCTGACCGTGAATCTCAGTATAATCTTAGCAATTGACCAACTTAATGTACAAATTCTTGTTTTATAATAAGTTTATTATATTCCTCAACATGTTTCGAGGACTATTGTGCTCGAAACATGTAGAGGAATATAATAAACTTATTATAAAACAAGAATTTGGCATTAAGTTGGTCAATTGCTAAGCTTTAGATTATGAGTGACAAATCTGACGCATGTAGAATTTGTACTTAGTAGATACTTCACAAAACAAGGAAAAATAATAATATTCTTAAATTATTTGTAGAAACCCAAATAAATGTTAGACGGTGGTGAGTATATGCGTTGTTAGTTTCGAAATACATTTTAAATATTTGACAAAAAAAACAGGCCTTCTGCCCATCTCCGCCCCCTACGTGGCAAAATTATATGCAATTCCTTTCAAATAAAATTTGATTTTTTTTCTTATCCAGAAATTGTAAACTGTAAAACAAACCAAACAGGGCATTTCCAATCACTATAAATACATTTAAAAAATTATGGCACACCAGATCTCAACAAATGACTTTATAAAACCGCGACATATTTTTAACCTACTGGGTCAAAATTACCACTCGTGGTATTTTATGTTTATTATAAGGTACACTGTGAGATTATTGTACAACACAAATCAACGAAATGCACGAAGTTTTAAACAAATATTTAAATTTTATTTTCTGTTTTATCCTTAAGTATCGAAACTCTTGGGTTCATCCTGAGGGAGAGAGCTGCATATGCAGTAGGGAATGTTTTACATGCATCGGTTTTGCCAGTCTGGTGGATAGGAGAGATAGAAGAGTGCGTTCGAACACACTCCAACATACTGTGTTCGAAAACGTTCTCCTATTTATCCTATCCATCAGACTGTGTTCCAACAAACTCTCCTATTTCTCCTATCCACCAGACTGTGTTCCAACACACTCTCTTATTTATCCTAACCATCAGACTGTGTTCCAACACACTCTCCTATTTCTCCTATACATCAGACAGTGTTCCAACACATTTTCCTAAATACCCTATCCCCCAGACTGTGTTCCAACACACTCTCCTATTTCTCCTATCAATCAGACCGTGTTCCAATACACTCTCCTATTTCTCCTATCCACCAGACTGCGTTCCAGCAAACTCTCCTATCTCTCCTATCCACCAGACTGTGTTCCAACACATTCTCCTATTTATCCTATCCATCAGACTGTGTTCAAACACACTATCATATTCCTCCTATCCACTATACTGTGTTCCAACACACTCTCCTATTTATTCTATCCATCAGACTGTGGTGCAACACACTCTCCTATTTCTCCTATCCACCAACCTGTGTTCCAACACACTCTCTTATCTCTCCTATTCACCAGACTGTGAACCAACACACTCTCCCATTTATCCTATCCACCAGACTGTGTTCCAACACACTCTCCTATTTATCCTATCCATCAGACTGTGTTCTAACACACTCTACTATTTCTCCTATCAAACATACTGTGTTCCAACACACTGGCCTATTTATCCTATCCATCAGGCTGTGTTCCAACACAATCTCCTATCTCTCCTATCCACCAGACTGTGTTCCAACACACTCTACAAATTTTCTCCTATCCACCAAACTGTGTTCCAACACACTCTCCTTTCTCTCATATCCACCAGACTGTGTTCCAAAACACTCTTCTATTCATCCTATCCACCAGACTGTGTTCCAGCACACTCTCCTATTTTTCCTATCCACCAGACTGTGTTCCAACACACTCTCCTATTTATCCTATACATCAGACAGTGTTCCAACACATTTTCCTAAATACCCTATCCCCCAGACTGTGTTCCAACACACACTCCTATTTATCCTATCCATCAGACTGTGTTCCAACACACTCTCCTTTTTCTCCTATCCACCAGACTGTGTTCCAACACACTCTCCTATTTATCCTATCCATCAGACTGTGTTCCAACACACTCTCCTATTTCTCCTATTCATCTGACTGTGTTCTAAAACACTCTACTATTTATCCTATCCATCAGACTGTGTTCCAACACACTCTCCTATCTCTCCTATCCATCAGACTGTATTTCAACACACTCTCCTATTTATCCTATCCATCAGCCTGTGTTTCAGCACATTCTCCTATTTCTCCTATCGACCAGACTGTGTTCCAACACAGTTTCCTATCTCTCCTATCCACCAGACTGTGTTCCAACATACTGTCCTGTTTATCCTATCCATCAGAATGTGTTCCAACACACTCTCCTATTTCTCTTATCCATCAGACTGTGTTTCAGCACACTCAACTTTTTATCCTATCCATCAGACTTTGTTCCAACACTCTCTCCTATTTCTCCTATTCATCAGACTGTGTTCTAAAACACTCTCCTATTTCTCATATCCATCAGACTGTGTTCCAACACACTCTCCTACCTCTCCTATCCACCAGACTTTGTTCCAACACAATCTTCTATCTCTCCTATCCACCAGACTGTGTTCCAACACACTCTCCTATTTATCCTTTCAATCAGACTATGTTCCAACACACTCTCCTATTTCTCCTATCCATCAGACTGTATTCCAATACACTCCCCTATCTCACCTATCCACCCGACTGTGTTCCAACACACTCTGCTACCTCTCCTATCCACCAGACTGTGTTCGAACACACTCTCCTAACTCTCGTATCCACCAGACTGTGTTCCAATACACTCTCCTATTTCTCCTATCCACCAAATTGTGTTCCAACACACTCTCCTATCTCTCCTATCCACCTGACTGTGTTCCATCACACTCTCCTTTTACTCCTATCCACCAGACTGTGTTCCAACACACACTCTCTTATCTGTTCTATCCACCATACTGTGTTCCAACACACTCTCTTATCTGTTCTATCCACAAGACTGTGTTCCAAAACACTCTCCTATTCCTCCTATCTCCTAATCTGCTATAATATTCAAGACGCAGTTCTCTGTATATTACGTACTGTAAGTAAAAATACGTTCCTTAAGCTGCCCTAACTTCACGTTATATTCCGAAAAGCCTTGCGACTTTCTGTTTAGTGTAACACTTCAGCCTTCTTCATTTCTCAGTCTGTCCTCCCTCAGTACGGCAACCACAGTCATGAACCCAAGTTCTGTTTACATACCGCAAGTACAATCTTAGGGAATACATCCATTACACCTGCAGGTATTAGTAATGTATGGGGTTACACTGCGGCTGGGGTGAAGTAATAATGGGATAAGTAGAAAATTATATTGGAATCCTCTTTTGAAATTCTACTCCTTGTACGATGACGTAACGACCGGAATCTGTCAAATGATTTCTTCATTTTGACCACGTTTAACCTTCGAATCTTGCCGTGATACATTTGGCTGTTTAAATTAAGGTCATTAAATCAACTAATTCCGTAAATGAATCCTAATAATAACATGACGTTTTGTTTGGAAATGGTTTTTTGTTATGTGACCTATTAAATAATTCTGGACACGGAGGGACTAACACACACACGCATGCACGCACACAGGTCGTGTTGTAAGGCAATCATAAAATTCAGTTCTTATAAAAAACGCATTTTCAAGGTCTTCTTCCACAAAATGTATAAAACTTACATGTTAAAGGGGTAACCCTTGCAGTTTGTGCTTGTCTATCCCAAAATATTTTTTTTTACGGGACTCTTGAAAACATTTTGACTGCACAAGGTGTTAATTGTCTAGGTTTAGGTCTTGCTGTAATTTATTGCTTGAGTTTAAATTTGGTTCAATGTTATTTTCTGTGGGAGCTGTCCCGCTTTATAAATTGCAACCTTACCAACATCATCATCACGTGGTCTTTCTTACGACGCGAACATAGGCCCTTCCAAAACCAGTTCTCCACACAGCACGATCTAGTGCTTCCTCTTTAAATTTAGTGTCCTTTCGTTTCCTTAAAATCATCCAGTAGCTGCTTACGTCTTCTTCTCTTCCCTTCTATATTTCTTTCTATCCTTTCTACAACAACGTGTTTTAGAAGGCAGATGTGACCAATCCAGCTATCCTTCTTGCTTTTTAATTTCCTTAGGAATTTCTTTTCTCGGTGTTTCCTATCAAACTTCTTAAACGAGTCATCAAACAGCCACAGTATTCCCATAGTCTATTCACAGAAGAAAATGATCACTTTGAAGATCTACAACCTCTATTTTAATATTTCTGACGGCTGAATGTTCCACTAAATGCAATCAGATTTATTTCTGGCTCTGCAAGGCGTCGTTTAAAAATGAGACTCAGAGGTCTGTATTATCGCATTTTTTTGGGACCAGGGGCGGATTTAAGCGTGAGGCTAATGAAGCTTAAGCTTCAGAGCCCCTCACTTGTACGGGCCCCTTCCCATTCCCTGGGAGGGGCCCTAAATAAATATTCACATTTGAAACTAATATTACATTCGTAATTTTGTATTCTTTTTCTCAATGAGGACCCCAAACATTGTACAGGCTTCAGGCCTCACAAAACCTGAATAAGCCCCGTTTCAACTACACTCCTTAACGCTCATTTAAGGCAGAACGATTTCTTTTTAACTTTACGAAAATGGTCTTTTCCCGGAATAAAATGGTCACATGTGATATAACGTTGCTCAGTCTGGTGTGCAAACACCAGTATTTTTAAAACTGCTGCCTCTATTCAGGACAGAAGGAGAAGCACTTTATTTAAAGTCGCTGCTAGTTGCTAATGTGAAGCAACTTCAGCAGTAAAGGAATATAATATGAATATGGAGCTTTGGTTGCAGGACAATGACAAAATAGAAAGGACTCGGAAAAATATCTGTATCAGTGCCACTTTGTCTACCATAATTCCTACATGAACCAGATCGTTATCGATCCCGTGACTCCGAGATGAGAAGCTGTCAACCAACATCCTAATGTCTCCACATTTCCAGCGTAGCTAACAGATGCCGGCAGGGGGTTTCTGCGGAAGGAGAGAAATCACCTACGAGACTGCATGGGGTCATCATGAAGAAGATCACAGTTTATATTCCAGCAGGTATGTGAAACTTAAATTTCGTACAATTCAGTATTCTAGTTTTTCACCCAAAGATGGAAGCAAAACAAATTCCCGAAGTGCAGTGAGTTTTAAAAGAGTGGGTTGAAGTCATAGAATGTTTGCTGTCATTCGGTGCTGACTCTTTTGTCTTCCAGTTTCCAAATATATGAATTTTAAGGTGTACAAAACTATAATTTTGCCTGTTGTTTTGTATGAGTGTGAATCTTGGTCTGTTACATTGAAGTAAGACTGTAGGTTGCGGGTGTTCGAGGATAGGATGCTGAGGACGACATTTGGGCCTAAAAGGTACGAGTTAACAGAGGAGTGGAAAGGACTACATAATGAAAAGCTTTGAGATCTGCACTGATCACCAGATCAAATAAACAAGAATGAAATGAAGGTGGCATGTAGCACGCATGGAAAAAAGGAGAGGTGCATATGCGACAAACCTGAGGGAAAGGCTCTACTTTTACAACTTAGACACAGATGGAAGGTAAACAGCGAAACAGATCTCCAATAAGAGGGAAGGGAAGCATGAACTGGGTTGACTGGTTCAGGGTAGCGAAGTGTGGCGGGCTGTTGTGAATGCGGTAATGAACTTTCGAGTTACATAAAATGGGGGGAATTTCTCTACTAGTTGAGTACCTGTTAACTTCTCAAGTAGGACTCTGCTCCATGGAGTGAGTTTTATAATTTTATGTTTCAAATGAACGACAGTGGGTAAAGTCGAATTGAAATGACACCTAACATGTACAGTTGTAGTGTGGACAGCTGTGAACCGTATGTAAAATGAAATACACAGCACACAGTACGTGTGTCGCTATTATTTGTAGTGTGACTGTGAAAAAATACACAATACGTTAATAAATACCGATGACAATTCCTAATTTAAAATCTCTAAGAACGCATTTGGAAATACATGGTCTCCACCAGAATGCATCTTGCTGCTGCTTAGTCAGTAATTCGAATTTTCGCAAAGTAAAGGTAAAGGTAAAGCAGTCCCGTTACAGGCCTGGAGTGTCTCAGAGGGTTCCAGCAAGTTAAAGTTCCCAGATTTCATGACAACGGCCCAGGATGGTGGTAAGGTTGTCAGCCTTATGCACCGACCACCTTTACCCCCAGGAAATGCTCCTGGTTCTCATTTCTGTTAGAGGCTGAGTCGACCCCGGGGCCATAGTGTGATCGGAAGGACTTTATGTCAATGAAAATTCCACTGACACCATTGGGATCGAACCAGCGACCTTCCGATTTGTGGAGCAGCACCTTAACCACATTTTCGCCAAGTGAAGTCGCTAACAGGAGAGTGGAAAGAAGTGTGACTCGTAGAGCAGAACTGTAGTGGCAGTGTTGAGACGGCCAGGTGTAAGAATGTGTAGTGAGTAGGGAAGAACACAACGTAACGGAACACAGCTAGTGCTATTTGCCAGCACTGCGAGTTTTCAGAACTGACAGTTAACACCGCAGGCTGGCAGTCACAGAGCGTATTAATGCAGAGAATTCTGTTGCTGGCCACGCATCCTCTACTAACTTCACTGCTTTCATCTCATTTTGTAAATATTTAGAAGTTCGCGCTGTTTTCGCATTTGAATGCTCTGGGTGTAATATGTCAGTTTGTCTCAGCGCTTGATTAGGCGCCTCGTAATGACGGTCCGGAACAAGTCAAGGTATGGCATCACGTATTCCTGATATCGACGCTAAATGCAGATAAGCAGCCAGCTTCATGCCCCGGCTGCTTCACCCATTTAAAAAATCCTCCCCTGCCATTGTGCAGAGGATCACGTGTCTTCACAATCGATCTAACATCGTGAAGAGAAAAATTATTTCTTCTGACGGGGATCGAAGTCAGTCTAGTCACGTAACAGAGTTGCGCAGACTGCTGGTGCAAGCAGCTTTGTTCTTCATTTACTTAATGCACAAATTCTTGTTTTATAATAAGTCTATTATATGCCTCTACATGCCTTTGCGTACCTGTAGGTGGCCGTCCGGTGTGCACAGGTTGAGAGAGTCCTCTCTCAACCTGCGCACTGGACGGCCACCTACAGGTGTGATGATACCCGATGCTGTATATACAATTTTGACCTCCTGATGATGAGCACATAATGCTCGAAACATGTACAGGCATATAATAAACTTATTATAAAACAAGAATTTGTGCATTAAGTTGGTTATTTACTAAGATTACGACCGTCTTTCTGTATTCTTGTCACGTCTGTCCGGCATGCAATTTCCGTCTTTTCTGCGTCGTATTATACTATCTGTGGCCTATCTGACTGTACCATATTTTTCCACATTGTCTCATAAACTGCAAGATTTTCAGGAAAAAAGTGTTACTGAATATAGAATATGTGTTTTGATTTTCTCTACAGGGGTTTGTCCGAATTCTACGAAAAATCCAGCGATATATTACCATAAATGCTCAAATTTCTTCATGTAAATTATCCGTTATTCTTGTCAGATTTTCATGTAATTTTAATTTTAGAGACATATTTTCGAAAAATCCTCAGATACAAAATTTCATGAAAATCCGTCCAGCGGGAGCCGAGTTGTTCCGTGAGTACAACACAGACTGTCATAATTAAGCTTCGCTATTTTGCGAACGCGCCTAAAGACATACGTCAGATATAGACTCAGGTTATATTCACAGATGTTAACATTCCGAAATTAGAGCGCATGCGTCAGTTACAGCTTGCAGTTGCTCACTCACTCACATCCCAGTCCCATGTAGGCTTACTTCAAAGGGTAGGAAATGAGGATTGATTAAAGGCTGGCTTGTCTCGTGAGTGATGGATGCAGTATTTACAGAGCTTTCAGATTCCTTGATTGATTGCTCGTAAAATGGTACTTTCATGCCACCGCAGACGTGCGCCGGCGTAACAGAGACGGAAGTTAAGAGGCCAAACACTTCAGATCTCACAGCCGATGTGATCCAGTCGGGATTGCTGATACTGTGGATAAGGGTCTGGATTATCCATATTAATTTTAAACTGAAATATCGCGAACTTTTTAGTGACTTCAAAGCCTAAAACCTCATAGATGTTCTTTTTGAGATTAAGAAATGGTTTGAAAATTTCAAACCAGCGATTACAATTCTTTTTTTTTTTTTTGGAAAGGGGGGGCCTCTTATTCATAAGGGTAATCGGGAAAAAAAAGATTAAATATTATTAAGAAAGGACTGTTTTAATATTAGTATATTAAAATCGCACAATCTTATAACGAAGTGTTTACTCTGAAAATTATGCTATACTCATCTACAATAGGGGGACCGCAGTAGCACAGTGGTTAAGGTGCTACAAATCGAAAGGACGTTTCTTCGATCCCAGCTGGTTTCATTGGAATTTTTATTGACAAAAAATCCTTCCGATCGCAATATGGCCCCGGGGTCGACTCAGCCTCTAACAGAAATGAGTACCAGGAGCATTTCATTGGGGTAAAGGCGGCCGGTGCGTTAGGCTGACAACCTACCACCATTCTGTGCCGTTGTCATGAAATCTGGGAACCTTAACTTCCTGGAACCCTTTGGGCCACCCCAGGCCTGTAACGGGGCTGCTTTACCTTTACCTTCTAAAATAGTCTTACGTATTATGAATAAGTCAGTAGGGAATGCTACTTCGAATACATAACACACACATCGAAATCAAATACTTCTTTCTTTCTTTCTTTTTTCTTTCTTTTTTCTTTCTTCCTTCCTTCCCTTCGTTTTCCCCCCTCAGTCTGACCATTTCTACCTTCTCACTGTAGGTGTACAGGGTTGTTGTTGTTGTTGCAACTGATCGCATTCGGACACACCACAATCGATAGGACTCCTCTGGACGAGGGATCGGCCTGTCGCTGAGACCTCTACTTGACAATAAACGACACTCACAACAGACAGCCAGCCATGCCCCCCCCCCCCCCCCCCCCGCGCCCCACATAAAAACCACACAAAAAACACCCCCACAACCCCACCCCCCAAAGGCCCGCCCCCCGC
>Ga0131853_10006301_pt1 | contig 21433 bp, 13 predicted proteins | sample TergutLab28metaG_FD_92764 | JGI IMG/M metagenome (GOLD analysis project Ga0131853, IMG submission 92764) | Labiotermes labralis P1 segment gut microbial communities from Petit-Saut dam, French Guiana - Lab288 P1 (version 2) (version 2) | ecosystem: Host-associated > Arthropoda: Insects >... | reverse complement strand
TTTATATACGCATATACAGTTGCAACAACGTTATTCGAAGCGTCGTATAGCCTTACTCGCGCCGGCTTAATATCGTCCGGATTCCAACCGTCGTATAACACTCGACCCGAAATCGACGCGCCACCTACCAACGAATAACCGATAATCCCACTCTGAGACATACCACCAATCGAAATTATTTGGTTATCAACGGTCGTAGTAATCGTAAATGAGCCGGCAAACGGACTTGCCGCACCATAAGCATAAGCATTATACACCCTCGCCGCACTTGAGTTAGTAACACGGAATTCTACACTCCCTGCCGGAGCGGTAATCTGATAATCATACAATCTATCCATGCGAATCCACTCAGTAAGTTCACCGTCAGAATCTTGAAAACGATATTCCACACTCGCAAGTCTGTGATTGTTCGATTTTCCCATGGTCAATTGCCATTGAAAGAACGGATAAGTCGCCCCTTCTTCAATCGCCCAAATATTATTAAAATCAAAGGTGCTCGGTAAACTGCTTTGCGTCATAGACGCCGCGGTTGTGTTGGTCGCATGCAAAGTATCAGCGTTATCGAAAATCGTGCGATCAGACCAGCCGCCTACAATCACAGGTGCAGGGAAAGTCCCTCCCATAGAAAATATCGGACCCGGTCTTCCCATCGTGCCGCCGGGGAACGGACCTCCCGCTCTCACATTCGCGGCAGTAAATACATTTTCAAACACTGCCGCACCGGCAAATCCCGCTATTCCGCCCGCAACATGCGTTGCAGCTTCAATTGAACCGCTAGTATAGCTATCTCTTATCGTAACGTCGCCCCAGTTAGTAATATGTCCGACAATTCCGCCAACATTACTTCCATTTCCGCCGCCACCCCCAATCTCATGAGAGCCGGTCGCCCTAATATGTCCATTGACGGCAACTTGCGACACAACTACCGCCCCGTCTATTCGACCAATCAATCCTCCAACCGCGCTGGACCCTACAATCCCCGCTCCGTTAGCGTTAGGAGTAAGCGAATCAGCCAAGTGAAGAACAAGTTTTTCAATAAGCGCATCACCGCCGCTTCCGCCAACTCTTCCGAATAATCCTTGCAATGCGTTAGCGGCCGCAACCTCCGGCCTGTTTATCCACAATCCGGTAATCATTTTCTCGTTACCGTCAAAATGCCCGACAAACGGCTCAGAATTGCTCCCTATCGGAGTCCAGCCGCTTGCAGTCCAACCACCTGCGATTGTCTGATAGCCTACATGTCCCCAACCTCTGACTTCGTCAAAGCCGGAGTTACTATTATTAGTTCCAATATGCTGCATCACTAAAAATTTCTCATAATCACCCAAGCGATCTTCAGCGATTAGCACATTAATATACGCCAAATCTTCCCAATTCCATATTTGGAAAATTGAATCCGAAATTCTATATTCCGCAAAAACCGTAATATGCCCTGTCGTCATCGTAAATGTCGACCGATCAAACGTATGCCAATCACCGTCGCCATCTTGCCATCTCCAACGATAAAATTCATATTCAGTATTTGTATCATGCACAGGATTAGCAGGCATATTTGTAAGAGTCAACACACCACCCTCCGGCAACGTCCTCACCTGACCGGTTACATTTCCTCCATTCCAGCTTCCGCCGTTCCCGTCAAACGTAATGTCCGCTTCCCACTGCGCATAAATCGTCATAGAACGCGGAATCATTGTCGTACTCGTAAAATTAATCCCGGTTCCGTCAGCTCGCGAATTCCATATATGAGGCATCGACCAATAGCTACTATTAATCCTATGATTCCAATTATCACGCGTCACATTCGTCGGAAAATATCCGCCAACCGACCGACCAACAGGAATAGAAGCCGTCGAAGACCCGATAATAACCGGATTATCCTCCGCCGGAGCATTCGCGTCAAATGTTATCACCGAATCCCATGTCGCGTAAAGCGTCAACCCCGCATTTAACGGAGTGCTTCCATCTACCGTTAAGCCATACCTATCCGGTCTTGTATTCCAGCCACGGAAAACATGACCGTACCACTCGTTTGGCTCAGGCGCCATACCGTCGGGCGCGGTGTCAATACCTCCCGGAAAAGCAGGTCTTCGAACACGATTTTCGTCCTCTATAACGTTATCCGGCGCAAGCCCGGAATGGAAAGTCACGCCATCAATCCACCTTGCGTAAACTCTGGTATTTTCGGTGAATGCCGTATCACGATCAATCCAGTCTCCACTACCGTCTTGCTCAGTATTCCACCCCAAAAGCCCATGCCCATCTAACGGTAAAGGGAAACCATTCACATACCACGTCAGCGTCGTGGGCCAAATTGAACATTCTGCGTGCGGATGAGTTCGAGAATCATTATATGATATACCGACAGGTATACTCAAACCTCTAATGTCTGATTCAAACCGCCAGTCAAGCGCGGTAGGTATAACCGACCTGTGATTCCTGTCAAATTGTACTATCACTAACGAAATCGGATAATAATAATACGCATCTTCAAATCTCGGAATATCTCCCCTATAAACTCTTCCCAAACCATCCGGTTGAGAGTTAAAGGAACCACCCCACATCATCCAAACATTACCATGAGCATGGTATAAATCAAAACTTCTAGACAATGTATACATTTCATGAACTGTCCAACCTCTTGGGACCTTATTTCGTCTCGGATTACCTTGGTTATCATATGTATTACGAAACGTTATCGTAGCACAATCAGAATACGAAATCCAACGAGCATAAAAGGTTGTTCCGGTATCTCTTTCAACATTAAAATTCGTACCAAGCGCGGATAAATACCAATTAGGTGAAATAGGAGTATGCGGCGTTGGAGCCCATCCCATAAATATATATCCGGGCCTTTCAGGCACCCACGGCCAAGGATTTGCCTGGTCGTACATCGTAACCCCATAAGTATAAAACCATAACCAGAAATTCATATATTCTTGTTGAGTCGGTAGTTCCGCAACATGTATATCGCCCCACCACCAAGCACCACCATTTGCATCAAAATTAATGACCAATACATCTTTTTCTATCTCCCAAAACGCAAAAATCTGCGAAGATCCGTAAAAAACAGTATCAACAGTAACAGGATTAAGAAAACAGCAATCGTTACTCCAACCCAAAAACTTCATCGTCGACGCAGACGGGTCCGTCGGGAAACCTAGTGGCAAGTCATCCCAAGTGATTGGAAGAGGATGTGTAGACGGAAAATAAAAATCCCAACTCCTATACCTTGATTGCGAAGAAAAATATATCGGCTGTTCCCAACCCGGCCACTCAAGCCCGGGGGGATATCGCCACAATTGAGTATGCAACGGAGAGATACTTATCCTAATTTCCCAATAAGCATATAACGTCATTGGTTCTGTTGGTCTGAAATTACTACTCAACGACGTGTTAGCTCTAGTCGTAATAGCCACGCCACCGCCATAAGGCCCGCCCGGCGCGGTCCACCAACCACCAAACGAAAAGTTGCCATTACGAATATTTGGCGCATTTCTCCTAGTCCAAAAATCCGTAATATGCGCATTTATATCCGGCCGTAAAGAGTTTGACTGGTCTAAAGTGCTCCCCGAAACAAACTCCCGCATATTGCTATTGTGGGCACTATTATGTGCAAATACCCCGCCTTGAAAGTCGAAAGTGACTTGAATAATAGTTCCTACAAGATCAGGATCTCTCCTGATCCAACGCGCAAAAAGCATTACATTATTCTCAATCGGAGTGTCTCCGTCAAAACGATTCCCGCCTGTTTGCTCACGCGTATCATACCAACCGTCAAACACCCAAGGCCTCCTGTCAGGATCAATATTGATCACTTGCCGCTCTGGGTCAATCGGCCATACCATACCCATCGTCGCGTTCACCGTTCCGTTCCTCGGCACAATACGAGACGCATAACTATAATCATATATCGGGTCTACATCCAAATTGCCCAGCGTTATACCATTACCGTCAAAAACAATTCTATGTCCCCATTGAGCATAAACCGTAATCGGTTCAAAAACCTCAGAATCCTCTGTAAATATATCACTTGGATCATTAATACATGTCGGCATTAACGACCAATGTCTAAAAACAAAATGAGTTTTCGTCGGCGGCGACGGCATATAAGTCGCGCCAATTATATACGAACCCGGTACGGGTATTCCTCCCTGCTCAAACGGTATACTCGCATAACGATATAATGGTGATTGTCCTGCTTCCCCGCCGGCGGTATCAAAATCAACGCGAATGCCGGTGCTCGACAATTCTCCGCTCATTTCGATTCCTACCATATCATCGTTTTCACCATAGACAGAAATCGTTATAACCGACAACAATGAAACAAGCATTGCAAACACTATCAACAATGCTAACGACTTGCTCAAAACCCTGTTTTTCACCATTCTCAAACCCTCATTTCACATAATTTTCACTAATTTTTCTATTACTCTATCTATCATCCTATCATCTAGTAGTGATTTTCTAAAAAAACTGTAGACAGTTTTTTTTATTTGTCCGCATGCGTTAATAATAAGTATCAACATAGCATATTATATCATAACAACGCAAAAACTCTTGTCATTACACTACAACACTTTATTATAACACAAGATTTAAAAAATTGCAACAAAAATTCCTTATTTCAAATTCCAAATAAATCCATTTATCTTCCGTTTTGAAAAAAGTTATTGACAAGATTGATAAGATGTGATAGATTGTACTTGTATTGAATGTATCACGCTCTTGAAATGAAAGTTTTTAGAGCAGTCGCGGAATAGGGTGAGAATCCCTGCGAACAGGTCACTGTGATGCGGTAAGGTTGCTTAAACCAACGCCGATAAGTCAGACACGCTGTGATACATCACTTGCTTTCCCGGATGAAGCAATGTGGCTTGAAGTGTGCTGATACTCAAGTTATTTATTAAATGACTTATGCACGATTTTAAACACGTTTCGTCTGTAAAGATGAATCGTGTTTTTTGATTTTCCAGGGACTTTTTTATCAAAAGGAGGGAATAAAGTCTAACTGTTTTTATCAAAAAAAACTTATATCACGAAAGGAAGTTTATTATGCAAAAGATTAAAATATTTCCCCGGTCACTCGCGATACTATTAACAATGGTTATAATATTTAGCATTTTTCCCATATCAACTTTGGCGGAAGAGGCGGCGACAAGCGCAATCGTATGGGACGGCTCAATTGCGACAGATTTTTCAGACGGCGACGGCACATATGCCGACCCATTTCAAATCGCGAACGGCGCAGAACTTGCTCGCTTGTCGTATGTTATTAGCAACACGGCAACCAACCCCACATATCACGAAGCGTACTTTATTTTAACTGCCGACATCGATTTGGGCGGCAATTCTAATAATTTCACGCCGATAGGGGTTTCAAATGCGAATTATCAGCGGTTTTCCGGCAATTTCGACGGAAACGGCTTTGTAATCCGTAATCTTTACATTAATAGCCCGGGAATTACCGCATTATTTGGCATGGTGCGAAATGCGCAAATTTCAAATGTTATTTTGATCGATCCTGTTGTCATAAGCGCTTCAAATCACACAGGCGGATTAGTGGGTTGGAGCGTTACGACCGGAACTGAAAATCAAGGGCAAAGAGTTACCATATCAAACAGCGCGGTAATTAACGGTGTTATCACTCAAACCGGTATGTCTTTTACCGGAGGGCTTGTAGGGCAAATGTCCAACACCGACATTGTTGAATCTTACGCAATAGCGATAGTAAGCGGCGGCGCGCAAGTTGGCGGCTTAATCGGAAACAGTTCTGCCACATCTACAATTAATTACAGCTTTGCAAGGGGAAGCGTGTCCGCGACAACTGCCGCGTCTAACGCAGGCGGCTTAATAGGTCAAGTAGGCGCCGCGGGAACAACAACCATCAATTACAGTTATATTGACGTTGATGTTACCGTTACAAACACCGCGGCAATTACCCTTTTCAGCCCCGTTGTCGGCGGCGGTACAGGAACTGTATCGGCAAACTCAACAGGAAACTTTTATAACTCCGACGCGGCGATTACAGCCGGTCCGGGTCCAAGCACTCCTTCTACATTTAATCACAGATTCACAGGAAAAACGGCGGCTGAACTTAGGTCAGACGATATACTTCCTCTTTTAAATGCAAGCGAAGTTAATTTTGCACGCCTTGCATATGAACACAAACACGCGAACGGCGGTTTCCCGTTTTTGACAAACACATTCATTCCCATATTTGAACCAACGCAATTATCCGCGCCCGAAAGTATTATATGGAACGACACAATTGCGACTTGGGGAAGCGTTGTCAACGCTGTCGGATACAGAGTGTTTCTATATAAAGACGGTGACGCGAAGGCAGTTGCCGTGGTGGAAGTGGATTGCAAAACATCTGAATTTGATTTCGCCGACCATATTGCGGTAAACGGAAACGGAGCATATACATTTATCGTGATAGCGCTTGGCGACGGATATGACTATTTTTCAAGCGTTGAATCTTCTACAAGCGGAATTCATACCGCAACGGGAATCGTGATGCAAAATGTAACTTTTAATGTGAGTCTGCCATACGGAACGAACGAATTTTTTGGCTCAAACGACCCGATTATCACGGTAAATATCGGAAGCGTTCCGATTCGACTCGAAGAAGGAGTTGCCCGAGAACTTCCGACAGGAAACGGCTATACATACACAGTTGAAGCGTTAGGATTTGTAACCGCAGAAGGTACGTTTAATATTACCGACACCGCGGTGGTTAAATCAATAACATTGGAGCTAAGCAACGGTTGGGACGGCGTTAGCACAATAGAACCCGAATTATATGGCGCTGTATACCAAATTACGTCAGGCTACGAGTTGGCTTGGTTCCGCGACAGAGTAAATCAAAGTATAGCAAATTTCGATTTGAACGCGGTATTACTCAACGATATTGATCTTGGCGGCTTTGAGTGGACTCCAATTGCGGATTACGCGGTAGGAGTGGCAGGACTTACCGTAAATAGCGGATATAGCGGAATATTTGACGGCGGCGGACATACCATAAGCGGACTTAACATCTCGACAGGACTAACCGGCTCGGGCTTGTTCGGAATTCTTTTTACAGGCGGCGAGATTAAAAACGTCACGGTAGAGGGCGATATTGTCGCAGGGCAATATTCCGGCGGAATTGTCGGTCGTTCACATGCGGGCGGATTTGTTAGTAATGTACAAAGTTTAGTAGATATAACAGCGCTGCCCAGCGCCGCAAACCGCAATATTATGGTAGGCGGTATAGTCGGCGGCATGACAGGCGTCGCGGCGAATGCTCCGAATATAATTGAACATTCGATTAATTTCGGAAACATTACCGTTGGAACGACCGATTCTATGGTTGGAGGGGTTATCGGAAACGCAAGCACGGGACCCATTATTATCCGATACAGCGGAAATGAGGGGAATATAACCGGACGAGAAAGAGTTGGCGGCATTGCGGGACAAGGCAGCGCGTTTATAACCGATTCTTACAACACAGGAAGTATAACAGGAATCGGTACAGCGATTGAGATAGGCGGCATTTCGGGCTTCACAAACAATACGAGCAACACGGGTGCGCTTGCCGGTTTTTCAAACGGAATTGAAAACAGCTACAACCTCGGAACCGTAAGCGGCGCAAACCGTGTCGGCGGCATTGTAGGTTGGATGAATAATACCACCCTCGCAAATCCACCGGCAATTGTAAACAGCTATAACGCCGGAAACGTCTCCGGAACGGGAACTGACGTTGGCGCAATTATCGGTCTTAGACAAGCGAACGTCAATATTGTATCCGAAAATAACTTTTACCTCGAAGATTCGGCGGGAGTATATGGAAAAGGTATCGGCAATAACGCGCACTATGACGACGAAGTAACTTTGGTTACATACATTGAATTAAAAGCACCGGAAATGATAGATTTACTCGGCGCGGCGTTTGTATTCAACGAGAATGGATTTCCGATTTTGTATTGGCAAATATTTGACGAAATCCCTGTAATTCACGACCCAATTACGGTTTATATTAGTGCGGGGAACAACACAGGCGACGGATTTCTATTCGCAAGACAAGAAATCGCGGTTACACCGGGAATAGCGGCACAATTCGGTTACGCCAACGCCGCGACAATCGCGGCAGGCGAAATAACCGCCCTTGACGCACTTGTCGCGGCGCACGTTGCCATATTCGGCGAGAACATGGCGGACGTAAACGCCGCTTTGGTTGTAAACTTCGGATGGTTGAATAGAATGTTTAACTTGCCCGCGGCAAACAGTTCAATCTTTGTAAATGGCGTACAACCGAACGACGGCATTTTCAATCTGGCTTTCGGTTCGTATACAGGGTATAGCTTGGCGCAAGCAAGATTAAGCGAAGGCGACATTGTGGAATTTTTCTTCCTTCAAGCCAACTGGCCGGAGAGCGACACATACGCATGGTTTGAAGTGGACGACAATAGAGTGGAAAATATAACTGTAACCGAAGGTGAAAGTTTCACTATATCGCTTATAGGTTATCCAGGCATGCTTGGTATGCACACGGCAACAGACCGCAACGCGGCAACCGCTCCGATTGAAGGCGCGAATATCGTCGCCGTAAATGTAAGCGGCAATGTCGGAAATTTCGGTACTTCTCTCGCTACCACTAATACATATGGCGTTGCCGAAATCACACTTAATGAACCGGGAACTTTTATTCTTTCGGCAGTTCAAGGAACTGCTGACGCTCCGATAATGTCCCCGTGGTTGGTTGTTACTGTAACAGACAAGGATAGAGATCCGGAAATTATAAACGTACAATTTATAGATAATATGGGAAATGATACAAATATATTAACAAACGGCGGCTCGATTTCCGCCGTAACCCTTAATTTAAACCGTGCCGCACCTGTAACGGTACTCGTCACGGTACGAAACGACAATGTTTTTTACAGCGTGGGGCATAGAGTTTTCACAACGTCGGGAACACTTGACTTTAATGTACCTCTTCCCGCAGATGTAAGCAACGCACACGTTACAGTTATGCTATGGAACTGTTTCCTCACAATGCACCCGTTAAATAACGGATTGAGAATACCAAAATTGCAATAGCATCTAAATATCGGAGGGATATAAACTATGAGAAGGTTAAGCGCTCTGTTTTTGGTGCTTATAATTGTTTTTTCGACAATCATTTCTGTGGTTGCCGTTTACGCAGAGCCGGAATCTGCGAATCTTCTGCCGGATAGCACAGAAGTTAGAGAAACTCTAACGAAAGTTGCGTCGTTTCAGCTTGCAACGGTAACAAATCCGTCTGTTGGAACAATCGGAGGCGAGTGGACTGTGCTGGCGTTAGCACGTGACGGCTCCATTACCGATACTTTCAAAGATACATACCTAACCAATCTGACAAATGTATTGAACGAAACGAATGGAACGCTTGCAGCTCCGGGTGAACCTTATACCGAATATTCTCGCGTTATTCTCGCGTTAACTTCATTAGGATTAGATCCCTCCGATTTTGAAGGTTTTAATTTACTCGCGCCTTTGGCTGAATTTGAAAATGTGGCGGCGCAAGGGACAAACGGCGTCACATTCGCACTCATTGCGCTCAATAGCGCGAATTATGAAATTCCGAAACTTCCCGATGATTCGTTGTATACCCAAACAACCCGCGAACTGTTGATAGAGAATATTTTAAACGCGCAATTTACAGACGGCGGTTGGGCAATATCCCCAATAATGCCAAGCTCAACGCCGGACTTTACCGCAATGGCAATACAAGCGTTAGCACCTTTTTACGGACAAAATATTGAAATAACCGAAGCGATAGCGCAAGCGGTTATCAGACTTAGCGAAACACAAATGAATTCAGGCGGTTTCGGCGCTGCCGAAGCAAATGCGCAAGTTATCATTGCATTAAACGCCCTCGGCATACCCTTGGACGACCCGCGGTTTGTGAAAAACGGAAATACATTGTATGACGATTTAATGAATTTCTTTATCGCGGAAAGCGGAGGTTTTCGGCGCGGCGCAACAGTAAATCCAATGACGACAGACCAAGCGATGTATGCGCTTGTATGTTTCTACCGAACGCTGACCGGTGCGAATTGGCTGTATGATATGCGTGACGCGTTTAACGGAAGTATTCCTCCCGTCACAATTCCCGTAAACAAAATTGCGTTACATGAAGCAATTGCCGAAGCACAAAACCGAACTCAATCTAATTATACGCCCGCAAGCTGGACGGTAATGCAAACAGCGCTCTCAACCGCAAAAGAAGTTGCAGAAGCAGAAAACACAACACAAACGGAGGTCAATACCGCAAGAGATAATTTGTTGTTCGCAATAAACGCGCTTACAAGAGTGAGTACGGGGGGCGGTAATTTCCAGGGAACCCAACCATCACGAGTATTTATCAGCGTTCGCGACCCGAACGCTCGAGCCGGACAAACAAGCATTTTCTTCGCAGGGCAATACTTCGACATTCATGCGGGCGAAACGGCGTATAGCCTTTTACGAAGAACGAATTTGAATATTGTTACAAGAGGTCAAGCGGCGCTTGGCGGCATTTACGTTGTTAGTATTAACGGTTGGAGCGAGTTTTCCGACGGACCATTGTCAGGTTGGATGTTTAGGGTAAATGGCGCATTCCCCGACGATTCCGCGTCAGCGCGCGTGTTGCAAAATGGCGACAGGGTCGAGTGGTTGTTTAGCCGGAATTTAGGAGCTGACCTCGGCGGCGGTACCGTTACAGGCGGCGCAAATTCCGGCGCAGGAAATACAACTGTATCAGATGACGACATAGATGATAGTGATGAATCCGATCATAAAGACACCGGCGAAGATACAAAGGTGATTTCAGTTATTACTGAAACCGAATGGAAAAACCCATTTGCGGATATTTCAAGTGATAGTTGGTATTACGCTTATGTGCGATTTGCTTATACTAACAGACTTATGAACGGAACCGGCAACGGCGAATTTTCGCCAAATATTAACCTTTCTCGCGCAATGATCATAACTATTTTGGCGCGACTTGCCAAAGTTGACACAACCGGCGGCGAAACTTGGTATTCACAAGCGGTGGAATGGGGAATTGAAAACTCCATAACTGACGGCTCAAATTTACAAGACAACATTGCGAGAGAGCAAATGGCGGCGTTGTTATATCGGTTCGCACAATATAAAGGATTGCAAACTGAAAGCGGAGAATTTACTGCCGAATTTACCGACGCGGACACAATATCCGATTGGGCGCAAAACGCGATGACGTGGGCGAACTCAAACGGACTTATTACCGGAAGAACGCTGAAAACCCTTGCTCCAATGGAAAATGCAACCCGCGCCGAAACTGCGGCAATTTTACAACGATTTATTGAAAATATTATCAGCAAAATCGGTGAGCACGATATCAAATACTGAACTTAACGCCGTGATTATCAATACAACTATAAAAAACAACAGAAAAACTAATGATTGTAATAAAACAAAATAGGCGAATCCAATACTATTTGGATTCGCCTATTTTTGTTAAGATAATATACGATTTTTGTTTGAATATTTTTTAAAATTACAGATAAAAATTAAAAGCACACAACGCATTTTGCGTTACATGCTTTCTCTGGCTCCTCGTGTTGGACTTGAACCAACGACCCTGCGGTTAACAGCCGCATGCTCTGGGAAATGAGTGATTTCACACCAAATTTGGTTGGTGCATGTCCGACACGAGGCATATTTCATTTAACTTGAATGTAATATCATATTCACAACCTCTTGGCAACAACTTTTTCAAAAAATTTTACGCTGTTTTGATTTTGTTGTTTTCAAAGGGAATTGTTTCATTTTCCCATTCCCCTAAAAATTGCCGATAATCAATGTTGAACTGAACTGCAATTCCGTCTTTGCTCACATCAACACTTCTTATCAATAAATTTGCGATAGATTTCTTACGATCCATATCTGCCAACTCAAATTCCTCTGCCCAACCTTTAAATTTTTCAAAATTCGGAATCATAGAAGTAAATTTGTTTTTTTCTTCTTCTATGTTGGCTTGATTCAAATAATGCATTTCTTCCATCTGTTTAAGCTTTTCTTTCGTTTGTTCAATTGTCGCAGCAAGCATTTCCGGTTCAAATGCGCTTTCACAATTAAAGCATCGGCTATCTCTTTTTGCAACTTTTCCAATTTTAATTTCATCTTTTCAATCTCGCGCCACTACTTCTTCTGTTCAGCAGCGTTGGATTGTACAAGTTGTTTAATATTTTTATCTATAGCGTGCTTGTCCGGCATAACCTGAACTCTCTTGAAAACATCTCTAATCACTTCGCAAACCGCGCCATCTATAACCTCAGCTTTATAAGTCGCTCTCCCATCACATTCGCATAATTTTCTACTCTTGTGATAGCATTGATACCGCATTTGGTCAATTTTACGCTCTGTTCCATCTTTTTTTCTTGTGTACCTTTCCTGGTACCGCTGTGGTGTCAACCGACCTCCACAGTGGCCGCAGAATACCAACCCTGACAATAACACTTTACTTTTTGTCACCGTGGTTAGTTGATTCTTAGAGTCATTAACCTCATTTCGTTTTTTCAGTATCTCTTGCACCTGCAAAAAAGTCTTCTCATCAATAATTTGCAGATGTGGTAAGTGTATTGACCGCGCTTCACCTTTTACAATATAACCTATATATATTTCGTTTTTAAGGATTCGGTTAATGGTGATTGAAATTTTGTACCATTATGTGTGCGAAGCCCTTTATCATTCAAGTACGTCGCAACTCTTTTTATTATATTTATCATATAAATTTTATCCTCCCGTAATTTGAAAAATTGCGAGATTACAAAAAATTATATGGTTTCAAACCATTTTCGTTTATTTAGCTGTCAAGTAACATTGGCGCCTTTTAAGGCGACAATATAATTATATCATATTTTTCAGCTATTCACAAGCATTTTTTGTAGTCTCGCAATATAAAATTAATCAATTGTCGACTTTGCTACTCTGGATTCATAATTTTTGATTAACAAATATAATACCAAGTCTTGAGTTGCGCTTTCCAGTTTATCTGAAAACTTTAAATCCATTTTAATACCATTGACTTCAATTTCATCTTTCGATTTATTTTCTGCGCTACTCTTATTATTTTGGCTCATTAATTTTTCCTCCGAAATTATTATCATCAACATTATACAACTAATTTTGCAAACTAAACAGAAACCAACGGAAGGAATTTTCCGAATACCCTATGCTATCATAAAATCTTGTAAAGCAACTTCCACTAAACTATAGCAAGGGAGGTATTTTATGTCATTAAATCTTTCACTACTTGGCTCTCGTGTTAAAAAATTCAGGAAGCGAACACGATTCACACAAGAGATGCTCGCAGAGCTCACAAACCTCAGTGTGCAACACATCGGCAATATCGAAATAGGCAGAAAAGGATCAAGTGTTGATGCGCTTATTAGAATCGCCGATGCACTCAATGTAACGGTTGACCTTTTGTTACTCGGCAACTGTGATAGCGAAATTATTACATATGTTTGTGAGTTTGCTGAACTTCTATTCAATTGCAACATGGATGAGCGTGATGCGATTCTTGATACCGCGATTGCGGTAGCAGAAATGTTACGGAGTGAAAATTATAGGTAGATGTAATTTTGTCCCCTACAATTTTATGGTGTAATTTTGCAGAGGTGTTCTGCAAATTCACACCATAATTTTGCTGACATTTGATTTAAAATGAGATATAACATAAAGTAAAAATACAAATAAGCGGCGCAAGCAGATTGATTTCTGCTTATGCCGCTTATTTTTTATTTCATTACTTGTCGCATAAAGGTCAAGAACCTGTCGATACATCACTTTTTCGCTTACGCGAATGTCGCGGATGCGTTCTAAAAGCTCTTTCCAGTAAACTCCGCCGCCCATATTTTTCAAAAAATCATCATTCATCGCAAAACCTTTTTGTAAATACTCGTGCAAAATCGTTGTTGCCCATTGACGGAATTGCATTCCGCGAGGCGATTTCACACGATAGCCAACAGCAAGAATTGCATCAAGATTATAAGCTTTCGCAGATTTGGTTTGCGTTTTGTCAGCTATAGCACCATGTTGAGTGGTGTGTGCAATTTCTGCACTAACCACTTTTTCGCCCAACTCTCCGTCAGAAAAAATGTTATTGATATGCCTTGTAATAACCGACCGGTCGCGCCCAAACAACTCTGCAATTTGAGATTGCGTAAGCCAAAGAGTTTCGCCATCAAGCCAACAGTCGATTTTAACCTCGCCGTCAACAGTTTGGTATATGATGATTTTGTTGTTCATTAGGTCGAACCTCCTTGAAATTAAGTGATTTTTTATGCCAACATTCCAAATTTGCATAATATCAGACAAAAAAATTATCCTAAAAGAATTTCTTTTCTCCGATTTCCTTATATTATTTTTATTTTCTAGATTATACAATTTTTTAGCGAAAAATGCAAGAAAAAAATCTCCAACATAGTTGAACATATAATTTTAGGCTTTTTCAAAAAATCTTGACGCAATGTGAAAAACATAGTATTATATATGTGAATGAAACTTCACATTTTCAAGGAGTGATTTATAAATGACTTTTAACGAAAAATTAAAAGAACTTCGATTGAAAAATGGATGGTCACAGGAACAGTTTTCAAGAAAACTTAACATTGCCACGCGCACTTATACCTATTACGAAAAAGGAGAAAAATATCCGTCAGTTGAAGTGCTTATTCAGATGTCAAAGCTACTCAATGTAGGGATATGCTATCTCTTGGATGAACAAGATGCGCAGTCGCAAGGGTGTAAATGCGATATGATTGGAGCAAAGCAGTTGATCAAGGAACTTGGTAATCTGTTCGCAAGTAGTGAATTGTCCGAAGCTGAAAAAGATGCTATTATGAAATCATTGCATGATGCATATCAATCAGCAAAAAATGATAACAAAAAATAGATATGGCAAGCGCATTATATAAAGTATAATTTATTCTGAGGAATAAGGTAAAACCTGATCTCCGTTTGGATCCCATGCTCATCTACAATAAGACATATTTTGCTCGTCATTTTCGTCATTTTTTATATCCAACACTTGAGTCATCAAAGCTCCCCAACAACGAAGACTTAAACATAATTTTTTATTTGTATCAAAATAAGGCGTTCCAAATTCGCCCCTCTGATGATAATTACCGGAAAACTTCAAATTATTTTCTTTCATATGTTGTACGACTATGTCACATGCCAAATCTTCTTCTGTAAAATCTTCAATTGCTTCATATCTTTCATCGTGCCAATTTGTAAAACCAATCAATTTCATAACAATCACCTTTTTGTTGAATAAAACTTTATCGCTTCAAAATTCTACTCTCTTAATTTACTTCCCCCTGTCCTCTTTTTCCATCCCTCACTTTACAATCGTTATTCTTTGTGCCGTATTTTCCCATAAAACATCTGCGCCGAAAAATTCGCTGATAAACCGGAGCGGAACAAATGTTATGTCATTCATTATTTGCGCCGGAACGTCCATCCCTGCAATTGTTTCACTGATTGCGAATGTCAAGCTTTCCCCCTTGACAATAATCGTAACCTCACGAGTATCTTCGTTCCAATCAATGTCCGCGCCAAGCGTTTCGGCGATTGCTCTAATAGGAACAAGCGTTCGAGAGTCCACAATAACAGGCGCGACAGGAATTCTGATCGAAGTATTATTTGAGTATAAATAAGGAATTCCAATCGTCATGTTGATAACGCTTGACCTAACCCGCTGCCACGATTTAGCGTTTGTGTAATGTTCACTTGGAAATAGCTGATGTTCTCCATTTTCGCCCCAAGCGTATAAATATCCGTTCTCGGTTATAGCGAAATAGAAATCTCTCCCTGCGGCGATTGCGCCAATATTACTCAGACCCTGAATAGGTTCCGCTCGACCTCCAGCCCACGGACCTCCTCTTATTTGCCACACATTACCGTATTCACCTAAAGCTAAAAACGAACTAAAGCTTGCAGCAATATCAGTAATAAAAGGCAAGTTCTCGACAACTATATATTCATTATCACCGCTCCAAGGCAAAGCAAAAAGAACGGCTCCGTCCTCTCTTAATACCATAATGCTACTCATACTGGCAAGATTAACCGTTATATTTTTTACCGCGCCGCCGACATAAACTTCACGCAGTTCGCTTGCTTCATTTGTTTGATAAATCCAATGTCTATGTAACAATTTATTATCTGTTGTTCGAAGTATCAAATCTCTCCATTCAACATAGCCTTGCTGTATATTTTTCAACTCCAAAACTCTGCTAAACGCAATCGAATAATCGCTTTCAGTTTCAATGACTTCTCTATCTCTAATCCACTCTGTTTTAGCAAATGCGTTGCCGTTGCTATCGACTGCGAAAGCTGTGGATTGTGTTGCGCTGATATTTACAATATCCGAAAGCTCCGCCGCTTGAATCGGAACAGGAATTTCCCCCGGCTCATCCCATACAACCGGCCAAGTCCAAACTGTGCCGTCATTTTTCAACGCGTAAACTTCACGAACTGTTTGCGTTATCTGCTTTACATTATCTATCGGAACTTTGCTAAAACGCACATCAGCATTGCGGTTAAACATAATACTTGCCGTGCCGTCATTATGTATCACATAAATATCGTGCAAAGCGGAAACGTCCGCAACATTTGATATACCATCAATCCTATGTGGACTATTAGTTCGAGAAGTAAAACCGTTTCCAATTTGTCCGAATTCGTTAGAGCCAAGCGCCATTATATCACCGTTTTCAAGGATAACATACGCAGTATTCGCTCCGCTCATACCGTCAAACATAGCGACATCTCTTGCACCCCTAAATTCAGGGATTTCAATACCATTATGCCAAACTGTGCCATCGTGTCTTATCCCAAGTGTTGCGCCCCATCGGTCTGTAACGGAAATTCTATATATCTCTGTTCGACCTCTGCCCGGCAACGAAATTCCACCTAAGGAATCGAGTCTTCCGTTTGAAAACAAATTTCCATTAGAATCCCACGCACGAAACGAAAGTTCTCTAACACTTATTGCGGTAATGTCATATAATCCGTCAAGTTGCAACGGAATATAAACATCTGCAATAATGTTATTGTCAATCCCCAACGATTCGGCGTGATTATTTCCCCAACCCCAAACAGTTCCGTCTGATATAAGCGCGACAGAAACTCCGCGCCCTGCGGCAATATCTATTGCGTTGTACACGCCAAGCACTTGCGTTGGAACATATCTGTCTATTCTTGTTCCGTCCCCTAACTGTCCACCGTCGTTTCGTCCCCACGCCCAAACAGTTCCGTCCGCTCTTATAGCGAGGACATGGGTTTCCCCCGTTTCAATTCGTATAAATCCCGAATCGTTAGGTGTTGCAGCATAGACCAGCGTTAAAGGCATAAGTAACGACATTATAAAAGTTATTAAAAGCATTACTGATATTTTTTTCATTTTAATATCCTCCAAATTTTGTATAACAATTTTGTGAACAATTCTTAATGTAATTTGGCATTTTTTAAACTATTATAACATCTAATCTGAATTTTTTCTTCAACTTTTCTTTAATAATTGTATATGTAGCCTTTAAAAGCATAATAATAAATAGGAGGTGCAGTATAAAATGAATAAAATTATGCTAATAAATTTTGAAAATAATTATTATGCTTTTAAAGATTTAAAACTTTTACCATCTCAACTATTTTCAATCATTTCAAAAATCAATGTTGAGAACGAAAAAACAAATAGCGATAATTTCGCTAAACAGTTCCAACAAATAGTAAAAGATCAAACCGGATTAAAGCTTGAAAAAGTTGAATTAACAGCTGTTTGGAACATGTGAAAACTTAAGGTTCGTATATCGTCACCAAATTATTAATTAAATAATTTTTGTTTTGTTCAAAAGACTTGTGCCTATAACCACAGGTCTCACATGTGTGCATGATTTTAAGACAAAAGCTATTAGCCATCGCCTCTGTAAGCGATAAAATTTTTTCGCCACCTATGCCATCAAGTGTATGTATAGCAACCAATTTATCTACAACATTTAATGGCACTTCAGGCTTAAAATCATCAATATTAAATATCCAATGTTCTTTTTTTGTAACCCAAGCAGCTCCTATTTCCATTAATGCCCCCCAGCTTGCTGACGGGTTTTTAGGATTAATATTTAAGACATTTTCACTAGTCACAAATAAAACATATATCATTTGTGCCGACGCACTCTCAACAAAGAATTTTTGCAAATATCCATAAATATCCTGCTCCGGCAAGTTTGTTTCAGGATCAGAGCCATTCGAATAAATAATATCTTCTTTCGGAACATCATTAAACCGAAGCAATTGATATATAATATCAGATACTGCTTTATCTTTTAAAGTTTGGCTTATTAATATTTTTTTCTTATTTGCATCCACCGTAGCCTTGAAACCAAGCGCAAGTTTCATAGCTTCAAACTCATCAGATACAGCTTCGTCTATTTCTACATCAGATTCAGCATTTTTTACCCTTTTCGCAAGGTTTTTCGTTATGTCATTTTTCGCCTTATTTAAAGCATCTCTAAGTTGTTGTTCTTCTTTTTCTTGTTGATTTAAACGTTCACTCTCTTTTTCGGCACGTTCCAAATTCGCAAAATCAAGATGCAATTTTACGATATTGTCTGTAATTTCGCGGATATATTTTAGCGCAGTTATCCACCTTGAATCACTTTCGTTGTACCCCTGCCTATTTGTTCCTGCCATATCAGGGAAATCCGAAGACTCAAATGCATCAATATATAAATTTCCTACTATATAGCTTTCGTACACACGATTTTTGCCTACTATGTTCAATATATTTCTTTGACCCATTTTATTGTGGGCAAAAATCGCTAAATAGTTATCAGAAAATTCATTTATTTCCTTTTTCATCCCACGGGTTGTTTTGTAAGTTCCGATCCAACCACTTACACTAACCTCTATATCCTGAGTTTGTTGACTGTTGTTCATCATTGATATGGTTTCTGAAAAAGTATCCATTTGTTTTACTTGAATATTTTTGTCTCTTGGCAATGAATCTGCTAAATATTTTTTCTCATCACCAACTATTATAAGCGTAGCTAATCTATTAATTACATCTTTTTCATCCGGTATCAATACCTTGCTATTTCCTTTATAAATAATGTGTATCTTAAAATCTTCAATATCATTAGGAAATACCTTAGCAATATTCTTCATAATTGTATCTTGAAGTTTGGGAATAGGCACTTTAGGATTTTCCATAACAATTGCAGTTCCTTTTCCTAAATTATTTTTAAGAATACACTCCTCCGAAGAAAGTATTCTTAAAACTTCGTCATCACGCTCTACTTTGTTTGGAATAAATAACCCAATGGTTTTGCCATTTTGAATAGTAATTAATTTAAAACCATTTGAAATTGACAAAGCAGCAAGTTTTCCAACTCCTTTTCTTCCCATTTTCAATCGTTTTTTATTTTTAGTTCTTGCATTGTCTTCGTTTGTTCTTGACTCTCCACCAACAAGCAAATAATTCAAGTCCAAGTCTTCCTCAGACATACCATTCCCATCATCTTCTACTCTTATTTCGTTATCATCTACAAAAACATATACATTTTCAGCGTCGGCATCATAAGCATTGGCTATTAATTCAGCTAATACAAAATACATATTTGTATAAAGGTCTTTACTTAGCAATTCTAACATTCTCGGGCTAACTTTCAATTTAAATTCTTTCATTGACAGCACCTCCTAAACTTCAACATTATGATTTTGAAGATGTCTTATAATTGACTCCCCTAAAGCTTCGCCTAACCTTACAGGAACCGCATTACCTATGTGTCGTGCAATATCTCTCAAAGAAAAATCTTGATTAGGGTTTATAAAGTTATAATTAGGCGGAAATGTTTGCAGTAATGCTCCTTCTCGTAAAGATAAAGCACGATCTTGTTCAGGGTGCCCATATCTACCGGTTCCGTAACAATAAAACTGTGTTGTTATTGTCGGACCAATTTGGTCCCACTTCATTCTTGCGTATACCGAACTATAAGTTCGACCTGTTTCTCTTTGGTGGCATGGACAACGCAAATCAAACGGCCAATCCCGCCAAGTTCCACCAGGCACCGAATGTTGAATTCTTTGAATATTGATATCAGAAAGTCTTGCCGATCTATGTAATGGGTCATTTGCATCTACTCCACCAGCCTCTATGCAAGGCAATCCATAAATAAAGTTTTGAACCTGCACTTCTTCTCGAATATGCGTTGGTGGAATTAACGATATTTCACCTAACAAAGATGCTAACAATACAAACCTTCTTCTTCCTTGTGAAATTCCATAATCCGAGCAACGAACTACATCGCTATATATATGATAACCGCGGCGACGTAAAAGAGCGACAAATTTTTTGTACACAGAAGTTTTTTGAATTTGAGGAACATTTTCCATTGAAACTATTGTCGGATTTACTTCTTCAATCATACGACCAAATTCGTTTAACAAGTTATATTTGTCATCTCTTCTATTTTTTGTTTTCATTTTAAATCGCATAGTTGAAAATGGTTGACACGGGGCACACCCTACAAGAATACGAGTCGCGGTTGACTCATAATGTCTTATTATGTCGTCGCCATTTATTTCCCTTATATTGGCATTAATAAAAGGAACCTGATTGTTTTCTTCATAGGCAAATCGACATGTTTCGTCGTTGTCAAATCCAGCTAAGACATTCAATCCTGAATCAAGAAGCCCTCTTGTCAAGCCACCAACACCACAGAAGAGATCCACCACTTGTGCCGGCATATATTATCACCCCTCATAAATAACCTAACTTATAATATTCTACTACAATTATTGACAAATTACAAGGTTAATTTCCAAAATTTATTTAAATCATAAAAAAGCACACAACGCATTCTGCGCTATGTGCTTTTCAATGGCTCCTCGTGTTGGACTTGAACCAACGACCCTGCGGTTACATCACTACGATACTTTCGTACCATTCTGTGCTCTCACAGAACTTGTAGTCCGGACTTTGTCTTCACCATAACATTTCTGCATTAGGTGCTCCGTGTAAAGTCTCTACACATAAGATGATATTTCACATCCCTTGCTCGGCGTTGCCATACTCAAAATTTGAGGTTAGGTTTCACCGACTTAGCGGAGTTTTCACTTACAAGTTTCCTTGTAAGGCTGCTAATTTTTCATTCGGAAAATTTCCAAATAATGGAAAAACAGCCGCATGCTCTACCAACTGAGCTAACGAGGAATATATACTCCATCCTGCAACTTGCATTTGGCAAAACACAAAACAGAGTAACTATATGTAAGATTGACTTCATTAAAGAAGTCAATCTTACCAAGACCCGGCGACGCCATAGCTTCCCACGACAGGAGTCGTAGTAATATCAGCGCAGAGAAGCTTAACTACCGTGTTCGA
>Ga0131853_10006300_pt1 | contig 21433 bp, 6 predicted proteins | sample TergutLab28metaG_FD_92764 | JGI IMG/M metagenome (GOLD analysis project Ga0131853, IMG submission 92764) | Labiotermes labralis P1 segment gut microbial communities from Petit-Saut dam, French Guiana - Lab288 P1 (version 2) (version 2) | ecosystem: Host-associated > Arthropoda: Insects >... | reverse complement strand
CCAAATGGAATAGTGAAATTAATATGACTTTTAATAGTGTAACTTTAGCAAGGACGATATAGCTCCCTGATGATGGTCCTAGGACCGAAACATGTCGGAGCGTTTTTAATGTTTTAATGTTTTGAGGTGTAAATTTTATAAATTTATATAAGTGCAGTGGTTGGTAAAATAATTGAGTGGCATATTAAGAAGTTTAAAATTTACATTAAAACATTTAAAAACGCTCCTACATGTGCTGCCACATCACCAAAGTTAATATAACTAAGTACATCACTGATTGTTTTAATATATAACTTTAGCAAGGAACAATATGTATTCCTGAGGATGATCGTAGGATCGAAACATGTAGGAGCGTTTTAAATGTTTTAATGTAAATTTTAAACTTCGTAAATAATATGTATAAGTGCATTAATTGGTGTGTGTTAATTAAATAGACTTCTATGGTTCATTGCATTCCTCGGTGTTATAAGTACCACTTTTTGGTAATATTAATTAGCAGCTAGCAGCAAAACACCAAATGTAGAATAAAAACTGTCACAGAAACCTCCGAAAACAAAACTTTCCATTCCGTATGTTACGATTCCTGCCGGTTGACAGGTAGGCCTTTGTGTGTTTCACTACACGTCTCGGTTTTTTTTTATTTTTACTGTCCGATAAGGGCAACCAAATGCAAAGTTCTCTCGGGTCACGTGAACTCTCGCGGTGTCGTTTATTCAGCAAACATCGGCAAGAAATTCACCTCAGTGCGGAAGTATTTCTACATACGGCAGGCAGATATTAGCCTTGTTTCAGACAATTATTCATTAAAATTTTTGGTCATGAATATAGAGTGTAAAACATCGTAGATTTCATGTAACCAGGGGTAACTAGTGGGACCGTGGTAGCACAGTGGTTAAGGTGCGGTACTGAAAATTGGAAGGTCACTGGTTCGATCCCAGCTGGTGTCAGTGAATTTTTCATTGACATAAAATCCTTCCGATAGCACTGTGGCCCTTGGGTCGACTCAGCCTCTAACAGAAATGAGTATCAGGAGCATTTCCTGGGGGTAAATGTGGCCGGTGCATAAGGCTGACAACCTTACCACTATACTGTGCCGTTGTCATGAAATCTGGGAACCTTAACTTCCTGGAACCCTCCGGGCCACTCCAGGCCTGTGACGGGACTGCTTTGCTTTTAGGGGTAACTAGTACAAAAGGGTGAAAGAAATAGCAGGATTAGCGAAATATAGTCACCTTTCCTCATAAGTTTATTTCGTTGTGCATTTTGTTTTACAAGTTCAAAGAGAAAAATTTCTGTCACACATGTGAAAATATTACACACTCTTAGCGATAAAAGACGCCGTGTATAGAATACGTTAATGGACTATTGATAGAAGGAGAGAGTCTTAAGAAAGAACATTGTGAATTTCCGATGTGATGTATGGAACATATAGATTATATGGTATTCATTCTTTCATACTTTCATACCTGAAATGTGCATTTCGGTTACTTCGTCTGAAAACAGGCTGTTTACTTCGGATAAAAGGAAATATCTCTGTGATAGAAATCATTTCCGCTTCTCTTATGTTTCCCTTAGATGGAGGTTTTAACGTTATACCGTTGAAATCTGTAAGCTGGCAGAATTTCAGTCTTTCTATTAGAATCCCAAGCACTATTGAAAGTACTGGGAGTTAATGAATTGCACAAAACTTTCTCTAAGGGTACTACTGCCCTGCGCATAGACACAAATACGTCAGACTGCGTAAATATATATATATATATTTTTTTTGTGGTCCGGGTAGCTCAGTTGGTATAGCGACTGACTGCGGCCTGGGCGGTTCGGGATCGAATCCCGGTGGGGACGAGATTTTACGCCCGTCCAGACCGGCCCACCCAGTCTCCTGTCATATGGGTACCGGGTCTTTCCCTGGGGTATAGTGCGGCTGGGGCGTGCTGCTGACCACTCAGCACCTTCTAGTGCCGCGGTCATAGAAGAGTAGAGCTATACTTCTACCCACCCTCTGGGCTACACCGGGCCTGTAACGGGATCACTTTGCTTTTACCTTTACACACACACACACACACACACACACACACATATATATATATATATATATATATATATATATATATATATATATATTTCTCTGTGTATTCTAGAACGCGGTCTGTATTAACTAACAGAGATAATGTCACAGATGGGTGGGTCTTTTTACAACGGATACCGGGCCTTTCCCGAGGGCAAAGCAACCGGGCCGTGGCGTTGGCCACCCACCTCCTCTAGCACCGAGGTTAAATAAAAAGTAGGGCTATACCTCTACTACCCCTTTGGAACTCGTGCTCTATTCTAGGGTGAACTTTACTTGTACCTGTACTCCATTTCGTACAGAAGATATTTACGTACTATGTGTAATAGAAACCAGACAATGATATCATCCAACCAGTTACATTCGAGTCTGAAAATGCCAGCCTATCATGTACGAAGAATTTTCTAAATTTTTGTTGCGAACCCTTGAAGTCCGGTAGACAGTCATAAGAAAATACGATTAGTCGTCAGAATTATCGACATGAGAATCACATAGTGTATCACATTTTACACGCACTGTGTATGGCTGAGCCTATGCAGAAGTAACTTTGCCCTCCTCTTAATAAACTGAAATAGGGGCCAGTTTCTGAACCTATTTTGACCCTACGTTGACACTGTCAATTACAGCGGCCTTAAACTTTGAAACTTTGTATTTAACTTCTTCGGTTCGACAGAAATTTTTTTTCTCGCTCTTATGAATTATATATTTTAGAGTGAATGTCACTGGGAATATTAATTGTGCGGTTTCTTATCTTGTTAGTTTTAAAACTAAAAGTTAACTTTACATGAAATACACTCTTCAATTGAAATATCTGTAAAAATATTGACTTATACTTTTAAATGATCTTGCAGTTCACTATGAGGCACGCAAAAACGTTGTGTTTATATTTGATGGTGCGTCTTGGTTTGGCGTGGTCTAGCAACCACATGGAACTGTTCCCAACATCTGGACGGAGAATAGTGAAATTTAAAGCAATTTTGATCATGAAAATTTAAATGACGTTACTCGGTAGGAATTCACAATTTTTAATGTGCATATTAACAATGCATTCTACTTAAGTCCCTATTCGCTTTTGTTCAGAATTCAAGAATGATATTTCTGTGGACCTGCAGTGGGATGAAATTAAGTAAAACCAATTCCACACAATTATTATTATTTTAGTCCACATGGAAATAAATGTACTATAAGTTGTTGAAAATTCCGAAATTTCTTCTCTAACTATGATGTCTGGAGACAACAGAACAATTTATCGGTTTTTGTGCATTATAGAAATTGACGCAAATAACTTCACTATATATGATCACTGTGGGATTTAAATACTCTGGAAAGGCAGCTTCATAGAACACGCATGATGAAAATGGTAATGAAAATACTGAATAATATAGAATAATTTAGAACTCTAATGTGGGTGGAAGATTTAAGATTTTCGATGTTTGAAAAGTGATAATTTTTCAAGAGTATTGTGTAAGAATAGGCGTACCATGAACCTGAATCATCACACATTTTGCTGTACTGGCTGGCCTCTCAGTTTTTTCGGGCAAGTAGCGAGTGGACTGTTTTGTTGGTTGGCCAAAGACATGGAGCGCTGTCCGGATAAACAGGGCATGTGAACGACAGTTTGGGGGCTAGAATATATTCATGTACACGTAGGAGCCTGAGAGTTCATTTATTAATCACTGTAGTTAACTGGACTATTTCTTCCGTTTTTTTGTTAGGTGCTTTTCGCAAAATTTGCGAAAAGCGTCTATTAGTTGCATCATGTCTCTCTGTCCGCAAGAAACAACTCGGCTGCCACTGGATATAATGGGATTTGATATCTGAATATTTTTTGAAAATCTGTCAGGAAAATTCTATTTTTATTAAAACCCGACAAGAATAACGTGTGCTCTACGCGAAGACCATTATAAATTTTTTTATCATATCTGGCTCAGTTCTTCTTAGAATGAGAAATGTTTCAGACAAATTTGTGGAGAAAATCAAACATTTTATGTATTTATTTATTTTTGATGTTCTGCTGACCGTGCATCTCAGTATAGTCTTAGTAACTGACCAACTTAATGCACAAATTATTATTTTATAATAAGTTTATTATATTCCTCTACATGTTTCGAGCACTGTTGTGTTCATCATCAGGAGGTCAAAATTGTATTATACAGCATCCTGTATCATCACACTCTGTAGGTGGCTGTCCGGTGCACAGGATGGGAGAGGACTGCAGTCCTCTCCCATCCTGTGCACGGGGCGGCCACCTATAGGTTTGATGATAACAGAGGCTGTGTAATACAATTTTGACCTCCTGATGATGAGAACAACAATGCTCGAAACATGTAGAGGAATATAATAAACTTATTAGAAAACAAGAATTTGTGCATTAAGTTGGTCAGTTACTAAGATAAAAAAACATTTTATGTTCAATAAATTTCCCCCCCCCCCGAAAATCTTCCTGTTTATGAGCTAATATGGGAAAATACTGTATAGCCGGACAGGCCACAGATGACAATATGGCGCACGCGCATTGTTCGTTGCATACCTAAGGCTACAAACACACTCTTAGAATATTTAATACTTATTTCTTTTCCACTGCAACAATGGTTGCACGAACGCGCCTCATTGTTACGTTACACTTCGCCTGTCTTGTTATGAATTACCAGGACCAGGACCAGGACCATACTATTCCCAGTGTTCGTTAAGGCCTAAACTCTCCTTTATCTAACAGTTCCCATTCATCAAGACAGAAGTAGAGACACAATTTCCTAATCGTGAGTTTTGAGGTTCTCACAGCGATGGTGCTAAAAAGTCGCCTGTTCTGTGATGTAGCGCTGTGCCGTTAGGTAAGTATTTCAAGATGTTTCGAAGGATCGTACTGCCTGCATCTTCAGTGCCAGGCAGCATGGCTATGCTTCTTTTAGTGCTTGACCAAGAAGAAGAATAAAGCACTATGATCTCTCGAAATGTCTGGAACTAAACACCCAATAACACAGCCTAAAATTTCAGAATTTATCTCTTCATTCTTAAAATCGTTGCCTGGGCCTCTCTTTCTACACAAACTCTCTACATTGTCAATTGAATATAATCTTACGGCGAAACTGTTGCTCTCAAAAACAGGAAAATGGGAGTTGAATTCTTCTGGTGCTGAGTTCAGCCAGTAAGTGTGCTGAACTTTGAGTGGGACAACTTTCACACGGCTATTATCACGCGGACGAGACTTTCATTTCTTCTGCCACGTGTCGGACGACGAGCTTCGGCTCGTTCCCGTACATTCGAGCTAACCGTTCTTACGCAAATTTTCCGGTTATACAACTAAGGCTCTGAGTCCCTTGCAAATCATGAAGGAACTGGATTAATTCCTATATAATGAACTTAACCTTACTTTTAGGCTAATTTCCTTTTATACACGCTAATATTCTCACTCTCTTATAAATCACGCAAGAACCTGTAGCTGTTTTATGAAACTCGGAGCAAGGTAATGAGATTGAAGGTCACCTCGATATTACGCTTATTGGTTTAGTGATTACGAGAAGGCAGCAGTGCGACCTGTTGATGTGGAAGAAGCAGTGCAGGTATTCAGCATATTTTGTGGTTAGTTAATTTGATACATGCCATCTTCTTATAAAATGTGTAACATTGCTGAAAATCGTTGTATTTAAATATGGAGATTATAACTAGGAGAAGGTATGTAGTCAAACACAACTTAATCACTGAGGTGTATTTAATGAATGTGATGGAAAACAACTACATGTTTCGGCCTGTGTTGGCTAGCTATATGCATGCGCCACGCGCGCATGCATATAGCTAGCCCTTAAGTTCCCTAGACAAACTGATGATGGCCAACACAGGCCGAAACATGTAGTTGTTTTCCATCACATTCATTAAATACACCTCAGTGATTAAGTTGTGTTTGACTACATACCTTCTCCTAGTTTGACACACACAACGGGGATGACACACTTCCTAGATGGAGATTATAAATTTGCACTTTCATTGAATATTTTCGGATTTGTGAATTTTTTTCTGGATTTGTGAAATATAGTAAAGGGAGATGGGGAAGTTTTTCCTTGCATATGTCTGAGATGTGTGTGCTATATGGTCAAAACACGAACTTTACTACGGCCCGAATATTCTGCGTTTTGTCTGGGAACCTGCAAGAAACACTTCTTTTTGCGTGATTTAAACGTATGCATGCATGTACTCGCGTGTGTGTGATTGTTTGTGTGTGTGTGTGTGTGTGTGTGTAGCGCGTTAGACGCGTGTACACATGTAAAGGGCGCATTGGCGCGTGGAGGATTGGAATTTTGGTTAGTAATCTAAAATCTTTTAAGGACTATGCACCAACTGTAAAATGGCATACATTCCAACTGCGTCAGCATTTCCCTCTAATGTTTTAAATATAACTTTAACCACGCTCTTCAAATAAATATGTATAAGAACATTATTTTGTCTGATAAGATTCCGTTTACGTCGGCTGCATTAACCTACAATGCTTCTAGTGCAATAATAAAGGCGTTTTGTTATATTGACGCTTGTCTTCAGTTTTTAAATATGGCGAGTGAAACCTTGTATTAACCGCAACAGACTGAACTACATGTTTCCACCTTCTTGAAATAGTGGAAGTAAAACCTAATATTAACCGAATACATTGAACTAAGGCTTCTCAGGGCTTTCTTGAAATATGACGTGTAAACCCTAACATTTACTGCCGTACATTGAACTGAATCATACGGACCCCGACTTACGGCAGTTTGGAATAAGTCTGAACGCTGCGCCTTTTTTGCCGTCACGCTTGACGTTCTGTGTGAATAGTGATGCGAACTGTCAGATGTATGCACGTACTACGTACGTATGTATGTTCTTATGGGTGTGCATGTATGTACGTTTGTAATGTGAACACGTTCATATTCACTAGACCCGGCTTCACTTGAAATGGTGGGACAGTCAGCACGGATAAGGGAAGAAATATCTTTCTCAAAATTTTTCTTGTGGAATGCTGAGTAAAGAGACCATAATGGAGACTGCTTACTTCTTGGTTTATTTAACTGCATAGGTATGTAATGCTTGATAGAAAGCGTATGAATACTAAACTGGAAATGATATGGCGTGACACGTTCGTGGCCTCTTACTGAGCGAGAATGGGGTGCTTAAGGAAAACATCTGTCATTGCAATTGAGATCAGGATTTATATTCGAACACAGGAAATCCCGAGTAGGGAACAGGGTTACTGATCATTATAATGGGAGATAGTTATCGTTTGATAATCTATTCCGGGCGGTAGGCGTGAGGAGAATTATGACTGCGTCAAGAAAGCGGAATCCGTAGACAACAGCGCCTTATAAAGGGTACATGCATACTGGAGCACCGAAGTCAAGCTCAACATTCGAATGTAAATTTGAGGACTTTGTTCTTCTGAGACATGACGCCGGCGTCACTGGTTAATAGGTATCCGACGTTTCGAACGAAAATGTTGCCTTTATTTTGAAGGGTTTAATTCCCCAGAAGAATGTAAATTTGCCGGAACGTGCACTGTAGGAAGCTGGTAAGTGCTGTCGTACTGGGTTTTATAAAATGACGATTCAGAAGGTGAAATTCAATCTTTTCTTTGTTTTCGCTGAGCTCGGCGCTTTGTTCTTGAGAAGCGACGGGGGTGGGGGCAAAATGGTTAGTAGATCTTATTAAAAATTTCCACTCATGCAATATCAAATTTAGAGTTTTGTGATGTGTTTCGATCGAAAAACTCATGAACACAACATTCAACGATGCTGTACTGGACCGATATGTCACTGGGAAACGCATTCCATGATTTGTGGCTTTATTTAACTGGCACGATTTGCTGCAACCATGAACATAATACACGAGTCCCTTCAATACCTACCCTGTGTTTTTAACTCAGTTCAATGCACATTCAGTTGAGACTGATCATGTACAGGGCAGAAGAAGATTCTAGACGTTGTAAGGCATCAGGAATTCAGGTGTGCTACATACATTTTCTGGAGACGCATCTTAGTGTCCTTAGAAAACACTGCGTGTTTTGATAGGGCATCACTAATATTGCATTGTGCTGTGTTTTGTTAACAATAATATTTGTCATTTGTTCCTTTGTTTTTTATCTATCTTTTTCCTATTTTTTTCTTTTTGCTTTTCTTGGCTCCACTTTCTTCATACTAAGTTCTTACTTAGAAATGCACGTGGCCAATGACTTGCATTGATGTCAGTTTACTGCATATTTTTAGCTGAGGGGTAGTTTCTGTACTCCGAAATTTTTGTCGTCTTGAAATACGTATATTTCTTTGTCCTTTTCTTACGTTCATATTGCACAGTGAAAATATATTACTTATGGTTTCTGTATGGAACACAAATTGTCTTACTTTTCGCTGTCATTGAATGTGCATAGCTGTAAATCGAACTAGTTCAGGAAAGAATGAATCAGTAATCATATGGGCATAACTTATAAAACTACCTAAGAAGATATTTATTTATTTATTTATTTATATATTATGAAGTAACGCTGTAGGTAGCTCACATTATGAGCTATCGGATAATATTTTAGGATTAAATAATAATGGGGAAGGAACCTACAAACAAAGCCTCGTGAACTAATCCGAATTTTTACATTTTCCTTTCCGTGCATTATGATACACTCAAACCTAAGGTGCTCCAGTTACTGTGCACAAATCCATCTTTGTAATTCGTACATTGATGAAGGTATGACAGTTCTACATACAGGAGATGACAAAAAGCTTTAACATTTGTTTTATACAACTGTGCAATCCCTGATGATTGGCCGTTGAGACCACAATCATGAAGGCGTTTACGTATTATTATTATTAGTAGTAGTAGTAGTAGTAGTAGTAGTATTGTGGTTATTATTATTATTATTATTGTTATAATATTAATGAAGTGTGCAGTTGTTGGTTTATATTGTAACAAATGAACTAATCTGGGTTACTATCCCGGTATTTGCCTAGAAGGACAAATAAAACCACGAATAAAAGTCGGTCAGCATAGCCGATAACCCGACAAAAAGAGAAACTGATGGAATGTGTCATGCTTAAGCGGCGGATGACGACAGCCGTATGGATCTGGTGACCAAGTCAAAGTAACAGAAAGGTCACGGACTCGACCTTGAACAGTTTGAGAATCTGGGAACAATAACATGACGAATACATATGACTGTATTCATAAGGTACACGGCTTGAATCTCAGAGCGAAAACCAGAAAACATTTTAGATATTTTTGTGGCTTTTAGGCACTGTTCTTAGTCGCGGAAAGTGCCTGTTATCTTTGGCAGGTACGTCTTTCTGTGCTTCTGTCTGTCTGTCCGCATGTATCAGGGCGGCTCCTACTGCGCACATTTCCTCAAAATTTCATATTACAGATTTTTTTATTAAAGTCTTTCGAGAAACTCCAAGTTTGTTTAACCTTTTAAACGCCAAGTTAAATCCCACCTGCCATCTGTTGGCATTATTAGGAGCTCACCATATTCTCCACATTAGCAGGATAAGGGTTAAAATAGGACGAAATTAACGGGCACTTTACAAGAAGACGCAACTACGTTTTATTTGATGCTGGCTACATAAATTCGCCATAAAAGTATTTTTTTTGTGAAGCGCTTCAGTATGTTTGTTACTCTTGGCAGTGACATGTAACTCAACAATATCTTACGCACGCAACGCACTTACGCGCCTCCATTATTGGTGTAGTGGTTGGTGAATCCCGCCACGATGTTACTTTATATCCATGCGTACATTGGCCTATCTTTTCCCCGGCTTTAGAACCTGGGGTGACTGAAAATACGTTGTTACTTCTTCAACATTTCCCATTTTCACTTTTTATACCTACTCTAACTTGGCTTATAAGACTAAGACAAGTTACAAAGGCTGAGTGAGTTCTAATGGCATAATTCCATGTTTCGTGAAAAAACAAGCATCTGGTTAATATGTTGTTAAGAATAATGTGATAACATTCTACTACGAGCCCTTGTTTCCTTATACAACGAGGAACTACGCAAAAAGTTTAAGTTCAAGGCTATGAAGAAATCTCAGAGCGTGTTCGTAAACCCCCTTCTTTTCAGACACCCGAAAGTTCTCTGCTGTGATCAAGAAGGTCCGTCGTTGTGTCTTAAACCAATCGAATTCAGTTCACAATTCCACATCCCGTTTCTCCAATATCCACTTCAAAATTATGCACCCCTCCGTACCCCTTCTACCTGTTTCGTCGTAGTTGCCATATGAAACAGAAGTACTGTTCCTATACGTTACTCATTTATCTGTATTCACTCCATTCATACTTTTTTTAAAAATGTAAATCACATAGGTAAACAGTACGTCTCATTCGCCTCTCTGAAACTTCTACACTTCATATTGCAGTTAAATAAATAAATTAATATTATACTATCGTTTTATTTCATCTCTTGCAACTTGTCGTTCATGATTATAATTCCCATATTTAAACCACAGCAGAATCACATGAAATATATTATTTTTGATTCTCCTGTATGTATGGCATGTGGGCTGTTCTGCAGTAGCATAGTACGATACGAACACAAGTGTGGGCCCACTTATCGTGTTTGCTGTTACTCCATATAGCCTTTTATCGTTTCCGGAGAATAAACCAGGTCATTCACGTAACAGGGGATCTTATCTCCTGAACTAACCGGTGACGGCTAATCGATGCTGTGTTGTAATTTCGGGAGAATTTATTCAGAAGTTTCTAAAGAATGTGCGCTAATATTAATTCAACTCTTTCGTAGTAACTATGAGCAATATTAATGGTACAATTGTATTATACAATTGTTAAAGTAAACGTATACTAAAGAACTTTGATTATAGTCCCATTTTTAATATATTTTATTTTATCGTGAATAACAACTCTTGTATTACGCTTTACTTGTCAATCCAGCTTGTTTGACGCGTAAATACCCTACACAAAGACAAGAGGTTAGAGGTCGCAGCCTTCAGTGTAATTTGATTCATCTAATAAATATTTTGTTTGATTTGACTTAATAAAAACAAAAGATCGATGGAGGGATTATCTGTGCAAACTGTAGACAGAGACGAGAAACATAATTATTAATAAACAGTATTTTAACTACTCCATGATTTATTGTGAAGGAAGAAATTTGTGATGAACGACGGCGTGGATGGGCGCGTAAATTTTACGTTAGCGTCGTCATGTTACTGGCCAATGTCTCTGTCCTAGTTAAATGTCTACTTAAGTAATGAACCGAATACTGTGTGTAGGCAGAATGTGTGTTGATAAGCGGCGAAACACAGAATGGAATGTGAAATCTACCGGCTGTAGCCTTAGAAGACAAGGCAGACCCTGGGAAGAGGAATGTGTGGTCGGCACAGAAGTTAAACGTGACAAATGCGAAAAAGCGAAAGGTTATGTTCCAGTACGGTTTTAGGCGTTTAATTTACGAGGTTACTGAACGCCTTTAGAAGTTTGAAGATATAAGTTTTTTGGCATGTTAACGCGTATCAACTGGTTAATTGTGAAACCTGAAATTTCTACAGAGTTGGGGTTGAGGAGCAAGTTTTCTGAGTTCTTTGGATGAGCAGCAAAATTATTTATTTCCGATGATGTGATAGAAATATCCACCTTCCTCGTCAAGAGTTGGGGAGGGATAGAAACATTCTAGCACCCGTCAACCAATGTAGAGAAGGCGGTACATTCTTTCGAAACGTTGGGAATATACAATCTTGTCACTCATTCTACTGGATCAGGTCTGAACCCTCAAATGGTAAAACGTTACTGAAGTTACAGAGAAGTTTAGGGCTTCCAGATACATGCTAATTGTTTGTCTGGATATATGGATGGATGGATGGTTGGTTGGTTGGTTAGTTAATTAGTTAGTTAGTTAGCTCTTTATTTGAGTGTAGCGTATACTTTAATGTGACAAAAATACAGAAAATGTATTTTAATTTTCTGTAATAAACCTGTAAGGGATGAACAAATGTAAACAACGTTTGTAGAAAACTATCATTATTCGTTCTGTAAGAGGAAGATGGAGATAATTACGTAAAATATTTCATGATTCATACATATGTAATTTGTGTCCTTTACCAAAACTTGTTAGAATGTAGAAATTAATTTCTTGGAAGATCTTGGCCAACGGGGATCATTTCGAAAAAAAACCTAAAGAAATATCGAGCTAGGATGTGGATTGGATTTTTTGGTTGAGGACAGTGGCCATTGAAGAACATTATTGACAACGGTAATGTACTTGGGCTTCCGTAAGACGCAACGAAAGTCATGCCTAGCTGAGCGACTGTCAACTTGTCAAAAGTGAGTCTGTTCCTTTTAGTTAGATATTTGTATATGGTATGTATGAGCCCTCCGTCTTCATTTGCTATTCTTGCTTCTTGTAATATCTCCCTGTGTGTACAAAGTCGCAAATGGCCTATCAGATAACTTTAATCCTTTGTTTCAACCGATACGTTTGTGCTGCAGTATTTGTTATCAAGTGACAACACTGGCGAACAATCTGCACCACCTTGCACTCACCTCGCTTACCCCTTATTGTTGAGTTGTTAGACTTCCTTCTTCCTATTTCGGATATACCGGGTTTAAAATTGGTCCATCGATCGCGTATACTGACAGGTTATTTTGTGGGTTTGCCCAGTCCACCTGGCGAATGTCGATGCACGCACCGACAATTTATGTCCCCCCTTCTCCCATTTCAAGGTTCCTCAGCACACCCCCGTCCTATTTGGATATAAATTTGCAGGTCATACAGCTTCCTTACATAACCTATGAACCGATCAAATCAACCACTTGGCCAAACTGACACTTTTTAAATCGTAATTCCTCAGAATATTTTCGGAATGGAGAGCCGGGTTTCATTTCCCAACAATGACGGTTTTGTGACATCCACAAATTTTGAAGACAAAAACAAAAATTCCGCAAGTACTTTTATATTGAATGCTCCCAGTTACCCGCACGTTCTCTGGCGTTGCCCATTTGTCTTTCATGCAAGCGTGATGTTCAGACGGGGTGCACAAGCAACTCAATATAGGGGCGTATGTAAACGTTGATGGATTGGCAAGTTTTGTGGTTCTCACAGCGGTGTTGAAGGAGATTCAAGCCTTCCAGAATGTGATGCCTTGTCGACTGACAAAGAGTTACCAATGTGGAAGGATTTCCTACCTCCGAATTTAGGATATAAACAAACCCCGTAGAATGTCACGACGCGGAATATGGACGCAGCAAAATCTTCCAAAAACGAGGTAGCTATTTACCATTCGCAGAGGTGTCGTCTCAGAGGAACTGAATCCTCATTAATGTTCCTAATATACCGCATGTGAAATTAACTCGCATACACAGTGCGAAATTAGACGAAGAGCGAAATTGTAGCAAATGCTTTTAATATTACAACGGTTGAAGTTTTATCAGATGCTTAGTATTCTATTTCTCGATCTTCAGAGAGGGAACTAATTTGCATGTTGGCTGGCGTCGCCTTCAGAATCTGTGTCAAATAGAAAGGTCGTTAAGTACACGTGGAGAACACTCAATTCCGAAATTTTCATTCATGCGCGGTTTGTCGGATAGCCTAAAGTTTGGCGAAAAGTGTCATATGGCCATCACACATGTCCTTATCGACAGCTCTATACTATTTCCCATTGTCATTTTATGTTAGGAGGCCTGTTACGCATAGACTTTAATTTCATATTAGGCCACGTGCATTTCGTTTTATAAACGTACTTCTCACCAAACCGTCATTGATTCCTAAAATCCTTCCGCCTCTGTGATGATAGTGGATTGATTCAAGAGTACAAAAGAATTGGGAAGGAAGTCAGTGCTGTTGATCGGAGATCGCCCGCCGTATTGCTTTTTGAGAGCTGTGAACAACCACTAATAATTGCAGTCGAGAAATTCGGCAAACTGCAAGGATTCTAACTGCTGCTGCTGCTGCTGAAAGAGAAATGACGATCGGCGCTGCAGAAAAAGAAAGAGCAGAGGGAGGTATCTTAGAGCACGTGAAGAGGAACAAGATTCTAAACAGAGCTGCAACATTCATATCGTTGTTCTGCACAAACTTGCCTTAAAATAACATTCGCACACAAAGTAATCCCCTCTAACTTTTTTCTTGCACCCAGGCTGCTTTAAGTTTCCGAACCACAGTTTCAGAACTGTTGGACCAGAAGAAGTTCAAACAAAGACAGAACGACAGTTTTCCGAGTTCCAAACAATTCCTGTTTATAATACTCGTCCCATATTCCCCTGTCTTCATTAACGTCGTACTGTTTATGTATATACGCCAGTAAATAAGCTCCACACATGTGTGTGTGTGGCTTAGTCCTGCATATGTAAATATGTTGTGGGGAGCTGGCTTTGTGAACAATTCCAAAATCGATATTTCAGTACGGGCACCACAAACTTTTAGCCATAACTAACACCACAGAATATTTTCAGAAAATTCTACCTACTTGGTGAGCTGGCGTTAAGAACGTCTCACTCACTATCTGATGTCTTAACACCGTGAAAACTTAAAAATTAAATAAAGCCTTATTTGTGTGTGTGAGTGTGTGTGTGCGTGTGTGAGTGTGCGCGTGGGTGAGTGTGTGTGTGTGTGTGAGTGTGTGTATGTGTGTGTGAGTGAGTGTGTGCGCGTGCGTGAGTGTGTGTGAGTGTGTGAATGTGTGTGTGTGTGTGGGTGCTTGTGTGTGTGTGTGTGTGTGTGTGTGTGTGCACTTATGAGAAGGGGGTGCTGAATGTGGTTCTAATTTCTGCATCTCAGAGAAACAAAGTAAGGGGGACTGAAAGAAGTTGCATCATGAAGGCACATTTTGTATTACTTCTGCGCGCACCATGCAGGAGTATGAGGAATGGAGATATAGGTCCATTCATTCTTAACCTCGGTCAGTGAGGTGAGTGGTCTGCTTCACGGGCCGGAGATTTTGCCCCCCCCCCCCACGCCCCCAAAAACTTCTTACACATTGAATAGGAGGCTGGGTGGGCTTTAGATCCAGTCTAGGTGCTTTGGAGATACGACCAATCGTTTCTTCGTGTCGGGAATCGAACACGACTCTTCGGATGTACAGTACAGCCTGTAACCTAATCAGCGTACCAACTACGTTGTTTTTGCTTCCGCGTAAAGAAGATGTTCATCACTGGTATACAGCAGATGATATAATGTCCAAATAAGGAAATTGAGCAGAAATGCTTAGAAAATGTTATTTGAAAATTTTTAGGGGCTCGTGTGTATTGCTTGGGAAGTTTTTTTTATAGTAATTGACGAATATGAAGTGTTGTGTAGAGAATACATGTAACTATGTGGGCCATAATAAGGTCTGCGTCTTTATTATCAACATTCTCTAGTTTTCGTGTTCAAAGGACGCTGATTGTCGAGTGGGCTTTTTTACCTAATGAAAAACGCGTGTTGATGAGCAACTGTGACTTCTGCACATCCTCTATGAAGAGACGAAAAGAGTATCAGAAGTAAGGAGGAAGGACATACTGAAACCTGAGATAACATATGGAGTCACCTTACTGATAACCTTGTGAAAGATCTTGAGACCCCAGACGTGTCGTCTGAGGGCTGTGGGTTTTAAGGGCGGGTTGCGTCGTTGGATGCATCGATAGACTACTTCGATTTGGAATGTGATAATGCTAGGTTTAATTACAGAAATAATTTATTAATAATATATAATTACAAAAAATTATCGCCGATCCCAGTGGTCGTGCGGACTAAGGCGTGGACCTGCGGCCACTCTTTGCTGGAATTGCGGGTTCGAATCCTGCCGGGGGGAGTGCTGTGTGTTGTCAAGTAGAGGTCTCTGCGACGTGCCGATCACTCGTCAGAGGAGTCCTACAGAGTGTGATGTGTCTAAATGAGTGTCATTGAAGAACTTAACATAGGAAATGTAGGATCACGAAGGCTGTCAAGCCTTGACAAATAAGAGTATATCGTCGTACCTGCTATCGATACGTTTACTCATAAGATGTTTTTTTTTTCTGGGACATGGCGTCTTGTAGTTTGATAGATACGTACCACCAGTTTGGGGAGAAGAAATGCCTCTATTTCCAGGGTAATTTCGCGAAATATTTGTATCTTTCTACCAAAATATATAGGAACTTCACAGAGGATTGTAATCCCGACACTCACTGTCCTTAGAACCCTAAATCTGACACTTTGATTATTGACTTATTTAACACATTTCCTCCTTTCAGTGTAGTTTCGAACGGATAGGGTGATTGTGAATTGTGTGTGTATCAGAAGATGATGTTGAGGCCGTCGGTTTCTATGACATTACATAGCATGTGTTGGTAGTTGATGAACGACGCTTCAGGACAGCCAGTTGGCCCATCTTCAAGGGACAACAGGCCTAAGAAGATAATCTCAGAAGAGGTAGGTCCTGAATTACACCACGGCAGAAGCCTGAAATCTGGTGTAGGAAATTACGTTGTTATACATGAATGTAGAAGGATTCTTAGTGGCCTAATTGTGATACTGCTGCAGCATTTGCCAAGCGGACTGATGAAGAGTGTGACAGAACTCACTGAGGTAGCAGCTTCCGCCGTCAGATTCTAAAGCGGGACATTGAGAATAGCAGCACCAATGCTATCCACTTGAGCACTCAAATCGGCGGTTGTCGATGTTATGTGGGCGCATTGTGGCCACAGTATGCCTTGTTCTCAGGTTGTAAATGCAGACGGCATCCTGATGAGTACTTGTGAAAAAGCAGTAGCGGACGGCCAACAAGGGGTAGACCCAAACTAAATAAATGCCCCTCACCATAAAGTCAGAGTGATTCAGAATGTTATCCAGAGCCTCGAACTTGCTGGGTTGTTTTGAATACTGTAATGGAATTTTTTGACTAGATGAACTACTGTCAGTTTGTATAGAGGGACTGTGCTCCATGACTTTATTTGGGGGTTGCCTTGTCTCTTCTAAGCTGCTAATTTAGTTGTCTTAAAGGGCAGGGAAATTCCACCCTGTTCGTTTCGGTATGATGAGAGTCGTTCTTGGCGCACTTAAACCGGAGACACCGAGAATATAATTTCGAGCCATGTCTTGAAAACCTAAATAGAACTATATTTTTTAATACTTCCGCTTTTTTCGTAAGCATCTGAAGTATTTAGCCATTTTTTTTTTTTTACCAACCGTAAATTCCCTTACAAGGAGATTTGCTCATTTCTCTGTGCCGTTCAAGTACGTTTCAGCTGTAACATGTCATGCTTTAGTCACTGCGCCCTCACGTGTTCCAGGTGATACAGTTTCTTTTTCTCCCATTGGAACATTTTTCTCTGTTTGCTTACGTTATCATATTCGAATGACTTGGCCACAGAATATTTGGACAGGTAGGAAGAGATATCAGTTTGTGTAGTTTGTATATCTCGAGGGGTTTACAGAAACATAGCAGCTTATGGTCATAGCCTGCAGGCGCACTATTGGAATCGACTCCACTCGATTCCAATCGCCTCGGCTCTTGCGGTGTGGCAGAGACACTGGATTGCTGGGTGCATCATTTAGCTAGACTCGATCTGACTCCGCTCGTTTATTACGTCTGCAACCTTAACAGGGCAACATTTTTGGATTCGGGTTAAGAACATCTTCTTACCCCCACCACCCACAAATTCTTATTAATATTGTTATTGATGTTCTTCGTTTTATTGTTGTTGTTGTTGTTATTGTTGTTACGTTTTAATTGTCTAGCTAATTTAAATTTTAACATTTTTAGGCAGAGACATAGATCTATTGATTACCAACATCACATCTTGCTAACCTGTGTTTCAATTTAAGCCGTAAGTCCATTTTTGTCTTTTTGTAGTAATTAAGATGTATTAAAAGGGCACATTACCTTACTCAGTCAAATTTGATACAATAATTAGTTAATTATTATGATGTGTAATTAATGATTGAAGTATTCTGTTGTTTGTTTTCTTTGTTTCATATTTGTCCTGTTTATTGTCCTTTGGTATTTGTGATGTTACGGTTTGCTGTTTCTGTAATTTGCCATCCGGCTGCTGACTCGGCACGTTAATAAATATGAATTATTATTATTAATAATAATATCAGCGGCAGCAGCAGCAACAACCGAAATTGTGTGGTCGGTATGGTGACTAGACTACGGGCTGGACAGGTCCGGGTTTCGGATACCGGCACGGCATGAAATTTTCCTTCTCCATTACCATTCAGACTAGCTCTGGGGCCCATCCAGTTTCCTACTCGATGGGCAGTTGGGTTTCTTCTCGGGGGGAAAGCAGGTGGGACCTGAAGGTGGCTACTTACTTCCATCTAGTGCCGAACTTAAGAATGGGTGGATCTGTGCTTCTACTCCCCTCTATACCTTCGTGGCGTGGAGAAGGATAGATTAAAAATAATAATAATAATAAATTCAGTTGGCACAGTGACGTCGTGTGTGACAAGCACTTGGAATTTCGGAGGCATCCACGTAGAGACCAAGATTTTCGTGGTTTTCTTCCCTTTCACCAGAAGAGTATTCAGACACTCAATTAGCTAGAAATTGTCCACGGCCGCTTTATTACTTATGTTTCCCTGTACACAGTGTGGATAATCGAGATGGATGTTGAAAAAACTCTGCCGTTAATACAACGTACTTAGAAAATCCAACATTCCTGCGAGATTGTGGCTCAGATGACTAGCAAATGTGCCTATACGAGATTTGAGATTCTGACAGCGGTCTTCACGAAGATTCATGAATTCTGGAGTACGACGTCATGTCGATTGCGAAATATTTATCAACATTTTTGGAGATCTTGTTTCTTCCTTCTTCAGTGTCCATGAAATAAAATAACATATTTTTCGGTAAAACCTAAAGATGCTTTTTTTTTGCAATACGACGCCATGTCACTGGAAAACAGTTACCGATGTTTCGGTGGTAGTTGCAGCCTCATTCTTCAGGATAAAGGAATCTAATCAAGTAATTCCCTCGAAATTTTGACGTTGAATCTTACTTGGAAACCGTGAAGAAACTCGAGCTTTGTGACTGGAAATATCTGAGATTCGTATCGACTTTCAGGGTATGATATTGTCGGTGTTGAACCTACTGGTTGTGCTGCGATAAAGTTAATTAATAAGTTTATCAGTTAATTGTTCAGTACTAAATGCCGCCGTATGTGTTTAGCGATCAGCAATTCACTTCGCTTGGGGCAGACAATGGCTTACTGTTAGGAGCTGGAATTGATGACGCTTTTTCGTGGCATTGGTACCTAAAATGCAGCACAACCCCATATAATAAGTTTGGGTTTGTTTAACAGCACAAGGAACACCTCTAGCACACAGATACTTTGTCTCATCTCCTCCCCCTCCTCAAATAAACTGTTTCCCTCCTATTCCATGATTTTCTCCACTCCTCTGCTACTCTACAATTTCTTTCCTGTCTCTTGATGATGTCATCACGACATCTGTCCGTTATGTGAGATTCTTCGAATTCTGTCTTCAGAGGTTCAAGTACACTACGATGTTGCTTATCAGAATTTCGTTAAAGTAATGGCAGATGTTGAAAGAAAGGCATTGTCATTTGCTCTTCTGTTGGTTATTTTATGACGATGTCACTCTCGAAATCTATTAGCGTCGAACGATAGGACGGATAGTGTGAATGGTGAACTGGAAAGGATTTGAAAGGAGAGGTCCTAGCTAAATCGAGCTATTATCCCGGTATTTGTCTGTCGGAAGTCTGTCTAAACCACGAAACACTTCAGACACGAAGGCTGATGATCGGGCCGCGATTCGAACGAGGCATTTAGCGTCACCGCTCGCCAAACAGTTCAGCAAACTTGCTTGTCATGATTTGCGTCGATAAATTTGGTGCCAGAACTCTTTAAAGGAAGAAACACTTCCTTGACCCCTTTGCTCTTCTAGGATGTTACGCGGAGTAGGTTGGTAGTTGGTTACTGACCTTGCGGGAAGCCCTATCGGTCCCATCTCTTTCGACTGCTTGACCCTTGAAGTTGGGACCGATAGGCTGTCCGAGTTCCTAACCTACGTCGCGTAGCATACAAGAAGAGTAAAGGTTTCGACTGGGGGCAGAAGCCTGAAATCTCAAATCTATGCTTTTTATCGTCCGTTGGTACGTAAACATATTTGCGCAGCTGTATTCCTTTCATACATAAACAACAACAACAGCGAGGACCAGAGTTACGTAAGGCAGCTATAGAGTCTACCTGTGACTAGAGCAAGAAGCTAGTTCAGAAGTGTTTTTGTTTGCGCTCTTTTGGGAATAAATAAGTGACAGACAAGGTCGTCAAGTAGAAATAGTTCTGTCCTTTTCTTATGTATTAACATAAACAGGGATAACCAAATTTTCGCACTCGACTAGAATTTTCACTACATGATGTACACATTGCATTCCCTCAAAAGTGCGACCAAACTTCTTTAAGTGTTCAGGGCTTACAGCAAAGAAAGAAATTTATGACAAAAAGGTTTATGTCATTTGTAATTCTGTTTTGAGTCATGCTTCATTACACAGGATTACGATTCAGTTTGTTTGCTCTTTTATTATCCGTAAATAATAAAGTATCACTTCCACTTCAAGACAACTAGCGGCCTTGATATTACTACTGTACGTCAGAGACATAGAATTTATGGAATTGTATAAAACCAGCCTGTAAGTGTCTTCAATTCTAACGAGTTTAAGTTAAAGCCATTCCATTATAAACATGGACAGGCCCTTAGGGCTCCAAGAGGTTGAGGCTCCCAGTATTTCTAGAGAGTCGGCACATGAAAGTGGTAAGGTTGTCAGCCCTACGCACCGGCCGACTTTACTCCGCAGGAAATACCGCTGCTCCTCAATTCTGTTAGTGGCTGAGTCGACCCCAGGGCCATGATGCGACCGAAAGGATTAAGACAATGAAAAATCACAATGACCTTACGGGCAATCAAACCCGCGATATATTGAAACAGGAGACAGACAGAAACCACACGTTTTGTTAGGAGTCATCCCGTTGTGTTTACAATGATAAAGTAATTTATTCAGTCAATAACACAACATATATTATTAATCAATGCTATACACTTGGCGACATGTTTCGGTTCATTGAACCGTCCTCAGGTCAAAAAGTAAAGGTACATTCAGCGAGTGCGTGCACTATGGGATACCAGACTGTTTACAGATCATATTGACATTAAAGACCATGTTAAATTTATGTTGGCCGATGTATTATTTGAAATACATATATATATATATATATATACATATATCTTTGTTAAAATATTTAAAATTATGCTAGCTTATATATATATATATATATATATATTACGAGTGAAATTAAGCTCTTGTCGGATGGGGTTGTTTATATACGTATGGTTCCAGCCAATATTGTCGGTTGTTTATATACGTATGGTTCCAGCCAATATTGTCGGTTGTTTATATACGTATGGTTCCAGCCAATATTGTCGGTTGTTTATAT